>OHPL01000169.1_pt1 | contig 47921 bp, 48 predicted proteins | sample 1577711 | NCBI WGS metagenome assembly OHPL01 (sample SAMEA3879538, study PRJEB24766) | human gut metagenome | biome: human-associated habitat; feature: feces | place: USA | collected 1985/1987
CGACCTTGCCAAGGTCGGGGTCGCGGGTTCGAGTCCCGTCTCGCGCTCTTTTTATACACAAAAAGATCCTTGAGAAAGGATCTTTTTTGTGTATAAAACGGGCCCACGGGGCCCGAAGGTTCGAGGTCTCGGCTACCGCCTCGGTCGGTGCATAGGACGGCGTCCACCGGACGCCATGCACCCCGTCTCGCGCAGATGAACAGCATAGACTGAGAATTGAAAGTTGATTTTTTATGGGATCGCTTTTGAAATTAGTTGGATTAAAACTATTGGAATAAAATAGAATATATGTTTGACATAAAGATGATCCAATGTTAATATCTTATAAGATTGTTGGTTTTGATGGCTTTAGTGGCTTTGATGGTGGGATTGACAGGCTGTAAGAGTAAGACGGAAACAGCATTAGAGATAGATTCAAAGACAAGCACTGAGGTAACAGAGAAGGCCATAGAGGGAATGACCGGGGAGGCACAGGAAGTAACATCTACCGGAGAAATTGTAACAACGGAAAAAGACGAAAACGGGACGGATGAGAGTACAGAGGCTACAGAAAACTCCGGGAATAGACAGCAAAGCACATCGGTTTCTGTTTCCAAACTGGAATCGGTGGCTGTTTCATATAGCCCACAGAATGTGGTGGCTCTGGCTACGAGTAAGTGTCAGGCGGGAGGCATGATTACAACGCAGCAGAATCTGGATAATTTGTTGGCTGCGGGTAGTATTTCACAGGATGAATATAATCAGTATTATCCTTACGATAGATGGGAAACCATTACCATCCGAGGATGCCATAGCAGATTATATTGCCAGTATGCTTATGCTGGAGACAGATCCGGTGTTTTACATTAGCTATGACGGTATATATACAACCGGAGGAACGACCTTCTATGAGTTTCGATGTCACCGTTAAGATATAAGTTTCATATGACCAAATAGAAAAGTTCCATTGCGAACTTTTTTTATTTGTGTTATAGTGAAGAACGGTTTTGTTATAAGAGATAGAAAAACAGGTGATAAGGATATGAGTGAAAATACAAAAAAGGTACAACGAGAGAATAAAATGGGCGTGATGCCGGTGAATCGACTGATTATCAGTATGTCGCTCCCTATGATGGTATCTATGCTGGTGCAGGCGATGTATAACATCGTAGATAGCATGTTTGTGGCACGGCTGGGAGAGGATGCGCTGACGGCGTTATCTTTGGCATTTCCGATGCAGAACTTTATGATAGCAGTGGGAAGCGGTACGGGTGTTGGTGTAAATGCACTGGTATCCAGAAATCTGGGTGAAAAGAAGTTTGATGATGCCAATCGCGGTGCAAACAATGGTATTTTTCTGGCACTGTTGAGTGCAGTCTTCTTCTGTATCTTATGTGTAGCAGGTTCCAAATGGCTCTTCATCTGGCAGAAAGCGGATGCAATGATTACGCAGTATGGTGTGCAGTATATGACTCTTTGCGGTGGCTTGTGCTTTGGCATGTTTGCACAGTTTATATTTGAACGGCTTCTGCAGTGTACCGGAAAGACACTGTTTTCTATGGTGACGCAGATGACAGGGGCGATTATCAATATTATACTGGATCCAATCCTGATCTTTGGATATCTGGGAGCTCCGGCTTTGGGAGTACGAGGTGCCGCGATAGCAACCGTAATCGGACAGGTTTGTGCAGCATCATTAGCGGTATTTTTTAATCTGCGGTTTAATCGGGAATTAACGATACGGATCCGGGAGATTTTTCATCCGTCAGGACAGATCATCGGGAAAATATACAGTGTGGGGGTGCCATCGATTATCATGGCATCGGTATCTTCCGTTATGAACTTCTGCATGAATAATATATTGATGGTATTTACATCTACAGCGACGGCCGTATTTGGTGCATATTTCAAGATCCAGAGCTTTGTATTTATGCCGGTGTTTGGATTGAATAATGGTATGATACCGATTATTTCTTACAATTACGGAGCCAGAAAGAAGAAACGGCTTCAGAAAGCAATGCGGTATGGGATCTTTTATGCCGTGGGAATTATGCTGGTGGGATTGATTATTATGCAGGCAATCCCGGAGCAGCTTTTACAGATTTTCCATGCGTCATCCTATATGATGCAGATTGGCGTTCCGGCGATTCGCATCATCAGTTTAAGCTTCCTGTGTGCAGGCTTTGGTATTGCGGGCTCTTCGATTTTCCAGGCATTTGGAAAGGGATTTTTAAGCATGCTGGTATCCATTGCAAGACAGCTTCTGGTGCTGGTTCCGGTGGCGTATCTGCTGTCCGGACTGGGACGGGTGGAACTGGTCTGGTGGGCATTCCCGATCGCGGAGATCATTGCGGTAATTATGACGGTCTGTTTCCTGGTGCATATTAATCGGACGATCGTTCATCCGATGGAAGAGATGCCGGAGTAGAAATGGTTTTTTTGTTGTGGAACGCAGGAACTTATGCTATCATAAAAATATAGTTGATGATACAAAGGAGGCAGTATTATGGATATAAAGGCTGGGGCACATATGACGGGAGAACAGTATCGTAGAATCAATCGATATGCATTGACGATGTTGGTGATTATTCAGGGTGTTATGGCGGTCATGTCATTGTTACATATGGTTATGACGGGGTTTAATGCGAAGGATTTGATTCTGGTTCTGTTGGCAGTGGTTGTAACAATTATAGATGTAGTTGGATTTTTGATTTTGCGTGAACACAAGGGTGCTATGATCCTGTATTCCCTCAGTTGGATGCTGTTTTATGCGCTGGCGGTATTTTTAGGCCCGGTTAGTCCGCTTGCATTGCTGTTTCCGGTACTGGTTGTGCTGATGCTTTATCTGGATCCGATGGCGATCGCAGGATCAATTGCATTTTCTCTTCTGGTACATATTATCAAGATGATTGTAACAGGCGTACAGGGTGGTATCACAGATCAGAGCCGGAATACATCGATTATGGAATTCCTTGGACTGATCGGTATGTGCATCGGTGCATTTGTAGTTACAAGGATGTTGTTAAAGTATATAACAGAGAGCCAGGAACAGGTGACATTACAGGCAGATCAGCAGATGGAAGTCGCGGCCAGTGTGGAGGAAACTGCCGGCAGAATCAGTCAGGAGTTTGATTCCATTACGAATCAGTTAGTTGAGATTGTTCAGCAGATGGAAAGTAACAATACAGCTATCACAAGTATAGCAGAGAGTACGGAGGCAACCGCCGAGGCGATTCAGGATCAGGTTGGACTGACCAATCATATTAAAGAATGTATTGATGTGACGGCACAGAATGCCAGCGATATCGTAGATACGACGGATCAGTTATATGATGTAGTCAGTGAAGGAATCGAAGTGGTAGAAGGACTGCAGGAACAGACGGAGATGGTGAATAGCCAGACGCAGGATACAACCGAAGCGATTCAGAAGCTGGCAGAGAATGTCGATGAAGTCAATAGTATTACAAAGGCGATTCTGGATATTTCCAGCCAGACAAACCTTTTGGCATTGAATGCATCGATCGAAGCAGCCAGAGCCGGTGAAGCCGGTAAGGGCTTTGCGGTTGTAGCAGATGAGATTCGGAATTTGGCAGAGCAGACGAAAGCATCTACCGAACAGATTACGAAGATTATTAATGATCTGACTGCAGTTACAAAGGAATCTATGGGTAAGCTGAAGAATACGGTTGAGAGTGTTCACACACAGTCAGAGATGGTAGAACAGGTGAACAATGCGTTTATGGAGACCTGTAAGAGCATTGATGAACTGAAGGACTATACAGGCAGTATCTCCGATAATGTGGATGCGGTGATCGACGCAAATAATCATATCGTAGATAGTATTAACCAGTTATCCGCCAGTGCGGAACAGGTGTCCGGATCTACGCAGGAAGGTATGGCAGTCAGCAATGTGATTCTGGAGAAGATCCAAAACTTTGCATCTGCAGTAGAAGAGATGTCCGGACTGGTAGCACACCTGTCTGCAAATGATGTCACAGCTTCCGATGACGGCGAGATGGCTGTAACGGAGGAGCCGGAAGAGGCACCGGAGGATGAAGCGGATATGGAAGAGGAAGAACCGCAGGAGTAACAGGAAAGATAAATCATACAAGAGCGTATGTGGATAGACATATCCGTATACGCTTTTTTATCGAAAGATAGAAAGGAAGAAAAATTATGTATCAGGAAGTGTCGAAGTTAATATTGTACCGGGATCTGGGAGAGGATAGTATCTTATTTCGCCTGGCCCGGATTTTTGAGGATTTTGATGAAGGAACGGTGAATAAAGCAGATTTAACAACTCGGATTTATGTGGAAATGAAGAGACTGCTGGATTTGTCTACCAGCTATGGATTTGATTCGAATCTGTGGCATAATTACCTTGCGTTTTTACTGATTACAAATGAAAATTCATTTAGCATTACCTGTGAGAAGGTTGGCGCCAATGACGGAACCGTAAATCAGTTTGCGAAAAGCGATTTCCGGATATTCAAGAAGCTGTTTGATTTTGACTTTAAACCGATCGAGCAGGCGCTGAATATTGATTGCTTTACGACGATTTCAAATTATAAGGCGATCGTGAAGAAAGAACGGATGTACAATAAAAATGTCAGTGAGAAGGTTCAGGAAGTGAGCCGGAAGATCGAAGGTGCAAAGGACGAAAATGATATTTTTGATATCGTAACAGACTTCTATAACTCCTATGGTGTTGGTATGTTTGGTCTGAACAAAGCATTCCGGATCCGACACTTGGAGGATGGCGTGGAGTTCTGTCCGATTAATAATACAGATGCCGTTGTTTTAGATGATCTGGTAGGCTATGAGATCCAGAAGAAGAAGCTGACGGATAATACGGAAGCCTTTGTGAATGGAAGACGGGCAAACAATGTCTTGCTGTTTGGTGACAGCGGAACCGGAAAGTCTACCTGTATTAAGGCAATTATCAATGAATATTATGATCAGGGACTGCGAATGATCGAGATTTATAAACATCAGTTCCAGGATCTGTCGACCATTATTGCACAGATTAAGAATCGAAACTATCGGTTTATTATTTATATGGATGACCTGTCTTTTGAAGAGTTTGAGATTGAGTATAAGTTTTTAAAAGCCGTTATCGAGGGTGGCGTGGAGACAAAACCGGATAATGTACTGATTTATGCAACCTCGAATCGACGACACCTGATCAAGGAAACCTGGAGTGACCGGGATGATGTAGAGTCAGATAATGGTATGCATCGTTCCGATACAATGCAGGAGAAGCTGTCACTGGTGAATCGGTTTGGCGTAACGATCAGCTTTTCAAAGCCAAGTCAGAAGGAGTACTTTGAGATCGTACGACAGTTGGCAAAGAAGTGTGATACGATCCATATGAGCGATGAGGAGCTGTGTGCAGAAGCAAACAAGTGGGAACTGAGCCATGGCGGAATATCCGGACGTACGGCACAGCAGTTTATCAATTATCTGGCAGGCCGGGCAGAAGAGGAGTAGGCATACATGACAGAGAAGGAACGGGTAAAACGAATCGTAGAGATTCTGAACGAAACCTACGGAACCGAATATCGCTGTTATCTGAATCATGAAAATGCATGGCAGCTATTGATTGCAACGATGCTGAGTGCACAGTGTACGGATGCCAGGGTGAATATCGTGACAAAGGATCTGTTTGTAAAGTATCCTTCGCTAGAGGCATTTGCAAGCTGTGATCTGAGAGAATTGGAACGGGATATTTATTCGACCGGATTTTATAAAAATAAGGCAAAGAATATCAAGAATTGTGCCAGAAAACTGTTGGATGAATACGGTGGAGAGGTGCCGAAGGATATCGATGCACTGACAAGTCTGGATGGGGTTGGCAGAAAGACGGCCAATGTTATCCGCGGGAATATTTATCATGAACCGAGTATTGTTGTGGATACCCATGTAAAACGAATATCAAAAAAGCTGGGATTATGTAAAAGTGAGGATCCGGTTATAATTGAACAGGAACTGATGAAGGTCCTGCCAAAGGAGCAGTGGATCCTGTATAATATTCAGATTATTACATTGGGCAGAACAATATGTCCGGCGAGAAATCCGCAGTGCCGGGAGTGCCCGTTACATGAAGTGTGCAAAGCCGGACAGAAGGAATGCAGAAAGATGGCACAGAAGGGGCAGCAGGGGAAGAAATAGCTTGCTATCAGGTAAGGGATTTGCTAAGATAATCCTTAATAGAGTCTGCCTGCAGACCGGTCAGATGATCGGCGGCAGTCTGAAGCCGGTGAATGCTTTCTGTATCACCGACAGAGGCGTAGTAGTCACAGAGCATATAGTAGCAGCCGGCAACGTCAGAGCCCAGATCGATACTGCATCTGGCGACCTGAATTGCCTCCGGGAGATGATCGTGTTCCAGAAGAAGACACGCCCATTGATAGAGGGCACGGACTAACCGGGTGTAACGGTCATCACACTCAGATAAGAATGGAAGGTTTGCAACACCGTATTGAAGCTTTAGTTCGGTGTTTGTATACTGCCCCAGATTAAGGATTTTAGCTGAATCCAGGGTACGGATGGTGGTTTCCAGCTTCTGAACCTCAGGAGATGGATCCGTACCGAAAGGTAGGAGTTCCATTGGAATATAGATATAGTCCAGATGGGAGATATCCTGCTTTCGTACAGAATCGGCTTCCTGCTCGGTCTGCCAGAACTGCTCCCGTTTCTTCTGGACGGAACGGTTGCTTCGCTTGACCAATAGCATGAATATAATACATAGAATTGCAAATATAGCAATAAAAGGAATCATAAGGGTATCCTTTCTGAAAAGAGGTGTTATAAGTGTCAAAATCAAATAATAAAAAAACCAAGAAGATTATATCGTCCATCATTGTCGTTGTCATCGTTGTGGCTATGGTACTGGGAGTTGTGGTTCCAAGCATGATGTAAGGGTTTTGGCCTTTTGCTTATTATAGCATATTTCCGAAAGATGTGATACAATGAAAGTTGGTAAATGTGGAGGATATAGTATGAGAAGAATATATGGTAAACGAGGCATTGGCATTGCTGTAGGAGCATTGGCTATGCTGTTAACGGTAGGAATCGGATCAGGAGCTGTCGTACAGGCGGAAGATGGCGATTCGACAGGTGGAGCAGTGGCTGCACAGGAGGATGGTAAGATCTATTCCGGTATTTATCTGGATTCCGTCGATGTAGGAAATATGACAAAGAATGAGGCACGGCAGGCATACAGTGATTATCTGGAGCGGCTGAAGGCAGTAACGATCAGTTTTGAACTCGAAGACGAGTCCTGTGAGTCCAACATGGCGGATATGAACCTGGAAGCAAAGGTAGAGGAAGCGGTGACTCAGGCATACGAGTATGGAAGACGGGGAAATGTCCTGAAGAGATATAAGGAAATATCCGACATATCCAGTACAAAGCAGGAGATCCCGGTAGAATTGTCCATGGATGAAGAGTATCTGGTGTCCTTTCTGGATGAGGGACTGTCTGATTATATAGTACCGGCAAAGGATGCCGGAATAGAGTTTTCAAATGGTCAGTTGGTTGTTGTAGAAGGAACCGCCGGAAAAGAGCTGAATGCGGAAGCAACAGTGGATGAGCTGATGAAGGCGATCAAGGATTGGTCCGGAGAAGCGCAGATGCAGGTAGCGGTAGCTACGAATGACCTGGAGCCGGAGCATACAACCGAAGAACTGCGGGAGGTAAAGGATGTACTGGGCAGCTTTGATACCCACTATTCCGCAGGAGATCCGTCCCGTAATAATAATATCATGAATGCAGCAAATAAGATCAGTGGAGTCGTTCTTTATCCGGGTGAGGAGTTTGATACGATGTCTCATCTGGTTCCGTTTACGACTTCCAATGGATGGAGCTATGCCGGTGCCTATCTGAATGGTGAGGTAATCTCTGATATCGGTGGTGGTATCTGTCAGGTATCAACAACCTTGTATAATGCGGTACTGAAGGCAGAGTTGGAGGTGACAGAGCGGTATCCACATTCTATGGCTGTCGGATATGTGCAGTTGTCTGCGGACGCAGCATTGAATGAAGGGACGAAGAACCTGAAGTTTGTAAACAGTACAGACACTCCGATTTTTATCTATGCATATGCATCCGGAGGAACCATGCATGTGACAATATATGGTAAGGAATATCGACCGGCAGGACGAACGGTGGAATATAAGAATGAGATTCTGGAGGTGATTCCGGCGGGAGATCCGATCGAGACAGTTGATGAGAGTCAGCCACCGGAATATCGAGAGGTAAAGCAGACCGCACATACCGGATATCGGGCAAAGCTGTGGAAGTATGTATATGAGAACGGACAGTTGACAGATACGATTCTGGTGAACACCAGTAGTTACAGTGCTTCGCCGGAACGAGTGACGATCGGAAAGCCGGCGGATCCAAACGCAGCACCGGCACCGGCACCGGAACCGGCAGCTCCCGATCCGAATGCAACCAGTACAGAACCGCCGGCGACGGATGCACCGCCCACGACGGAACCGGGATCAACAGATACAAGTGCTCCGACAACTTCAGTGGATGGAGCGGCAACTCCATAAGGTGGGATTATGAAAGCAGGAAAGATATCAGAGGCACAGTGTAAGAGATCGGTGTTGAAGCTTCTGCCGGAAGACTCAGACCGCGTTTTGCAGGGAGCAGGCATAGGAAATGATTATGCAATGCTTCAGATGGGTGGCTCGCAGAGATTAGCAACAGCAATGGCAACCTGTACCTTGAATACGGGGCATCCGGCAAGGTATGCGTTTTCCCGAGCCTGTAATAAGCTGGCAACCGGAGGAAATCGTCCGCTGGCCATTATGGCAGGAATATGGCTGCCGGCGCGCGGAAATGAAGATCGAATTAAAGAAGTCATAAAAGAGCTGGCAGCACTGTGTACGGAGGCCGGGATCGATTATATCGGTGGGCATACAGAGCTTTTGGAGGAACTGCGTACACCGATTATAGCAGTGACGGTATATGGAGAAGGTTTACATACAGAGCCGACAGATGCGGCACAGAAGGTTCAGGCAGGAGAAAGCCTTGTTATGCTGGGGTATGCCGGGCTGGAAGCAACGGCTATGCTGCTGCAGGATCGTTGGGAGGAGCTGCATAGCAGATATGCGGAAAGCTATCTGTACGCAGCAAAGACTCTGACAGCGAGGCTGGATCTTTGGAAGGAACTGATAAAGCTGTCTCCACAGATGATTACATATATACATGATTGTTCTACTGGTGGTGTGTTTGCTGCATTGTGGGAGATCGGAGAGGCTGCCGGCTGTGGGATTGAAGTTGGAATCAGGCAGATTCCAATCCGGCAGGAAACCATAGAGGTGTGCGAGTATTTTGATATTAATCCATATATGGCGTTAAGCGGTGGCAGTGCAATCGTAGTAACAAAAGAGCCGGAGCCGGTGATTCGGCAGATGGCAGAGCTGGGACTGAATGCAGCTGTGATCGGACACACAACAGGTACGAATGATCGTATCATAACGAATGAAGATGATAATCGATATCTGACGCCTCCAAAGGGCGATGACATATATAAAATTTATAGGAATTGAGGTAAGCAAGATGAGAACAAAAATCCTGAATCTAATTGAAGAAGATTGTAAGTTGACAGCCAAGGATATAGCGGCGATGATTGGCGAGGAAGAGGCGGCAGTCGCGGCGGAGCTGGCGGCGATGGAAAAGGAACATGTGATCTGTGGCTATACTTCTATTATAAACTGGGATAAAACAGATAATGAATTTGTAACTGCGCTGATTGAACTAAAGGTGACTCCGCAGAGAGGTGAGGGATTCGATAAGATAGCAGAACGGATCTCAAACTATCCGGAGGTGGATACGGTATACCTAATGTCCGGTGCGTATGATTTTGCTGTGATTATCAAGGGAAAAACCATGAAAGAGGTATCCTTGTTTGTATCGAGTAAGCTTGCACCGATGGAGGCAGTTGTGGGTACGGCCACTCATTTTGTGCTGAAGAAGTACAAGGAACACGGAGTAAAATTAACAGATATTACTAAATCAGAAAGGTTAGCTATAATGCCATGAGAAATCCATTATCAGAAAAAGTTATAAATATTAAACCATCAGGAATTCGAAAGTTCTTTGATGTTGTAAGTGAGATGCCGGATGCTATTTCGCTGGGTGTTGGAGAACCTGACTTTGATACGCCCTGGCATGTAAGAGATGAAGGAATCTATGCGTTGGAAAAGGGAAAGACCTTTTATACCTCGAACGCAGGTCTGGTGGAACTGCGGCAAGAGATCTGTAAGTATTATACAAGAAAGTTTCAGGCAACCTATGACCCGGTGCATGAGTGCCTGATTACGGTAGGAGGAAGCGAAGGAATCGATCTTGCACTGCGTGCTATGTTGAATCCGGGGGATGAGGTTATTATTCCGGAGCCTTGTTATGTATCGTATCTTCCCTGTGTAGAGCTGGCAGATGGCGTTCCGGTACAGATTGCACTGAAGGCTGAAAATGAGTTCCGGCTGACAGCAGAGGAACTGGAGGCTGCTATTACAGATAAGACAAAGATTGTGATTCTTCCTTTCCCGAATAACCCAACTGGTGCTATTATGGAGAGAGAGGATCTGGAAGAGATCGCAGAGGTGATCAAGAAACATGATCTCTATGTCATGTCCGATGAGATTTATGCAGAATTGACGTATAAGAAGAAGCATGTAACGATTGCATCTTTGCCTGATATGCGGGATCGTACGATAATCATTAACGGTTTTTCTAAGGCATATGCCATGACCGGATGGAGACTGGGTTATGCGTTGGCACCGCGGGTAATTTGTGAGCAGATGACGAAGATTCATCAGTTTGCAATCATGTGTGCACCTACGAACAGTCAGTATGCAGCGATTGATGCTGTACGGGATGGGGATAAGGATATTGAACGTATGGTATGTGCATATGACCAACGCCGGAATTTTTTGATGCAGACGTTCCGGGATATGAATATTGAATGTTTTGAGCCGTTTGGTGCATTTTATGTATTTCCATGTATTAAGCAGTTTGGAATGACCAGTGAGGAGTTTGCGGAGAAGCTGTTATATCAGGAGAAAGTAGCGGTTGTACCGGGAACGGCATTTGGAGACTGCGGTGAGGGGTATCTGCGTATTTCATATGCGTATTCAATTGAGGAATTAAAGGAAGCATTGGGGAGAATTAAACACTTTATCGAGAATTTATAGTGAAGGAGAGACCAATGGCGAGAATTAGTGCGGAACATGTGAATACGTTTTTGATGGCGGCGACGAAGGTTATCAGCGAAACTTGTAATGTAACCCCTCGGATAGGAAAGCCATATATTCGGAACGGTAGTTTTACAAGTGATTCCATTGTGATTATGATCGGTGTAACAGGAGAGATGCAGGGACAGGTAATGCTGGCATTTCAGAAGAAAGTGGCTCTGGTGATTGCATCAAAGATGATGTATATGGAAGTAAAAGAGCTGGATGAGATATCAACCAGTGCAATCTGTGAGCTGAGTAATATGATTATGGGAAATGCATCTACCGCATTCTCTGTAAAAAATATCGGAATTGATATTACACCGCCGAGTCTGTGTGAGGGCAACTTTACTGTGGCGGGAGCAGTGGCAAATATGTGTATTCCGATTTATGTGAATGATACAGACTATGTAGAGTTGAATCTGTGTGTAAAGCAGGAGTAGGAAGCAGATATGATAAATATAGTATTATTAGAACCGGAACAGGGTGGAAATGTTGGAAACATAGGAAGAACCTGCCTGGCAATCGGTGCAAAGCTGCATCTGATCGAACCATTGGGCTTTCGGCTGTCGGACAAAGAGATACGGCGGGCGGGGATGGACTACTGGTATCAGGTAGACGTTACGACATATATGGATTATAATGAGTTCCTTCAGAAGAATCCGGGAGCCCATATCTATATGGCTACCACAAAGTCTCGTCAGACTTATACGGATGTGACTTATGAAGACAACTGCTATATCATGTTTGGAAAAGAAAGTGCCGGGATACCGGAGGAGATCCTGCTGAAACATAAACCGGACTGTGTGAGGATTCCGATGCTTCCGGATATCCGGTCTCTGAATTTGGCAAATTCTGTAGCAATCGTTGCATACGAAGCGATGAGACAGCAGGAGTTTCAACAGTTCCAATTGGAAGGACAGTTACATCATTACGAATGGTAAATGGATAGAAATCAAAGGGTATGTCGCCTATTGCGGCATACCTTTTTTTAATGAGAAGGTGAATTCACTGCCCACGCCAGGTGTGCTGTTCAGAGTAATGGTTTCATCATGGGCACGAATGATTTCCTTTATAATGGAAAGCCCCAGACCGGATCCCTGTTTATCCTTTCCTCTGGAAGTATCTCCCTTATAAAAACGATCCCAGATCTTAGTCTGACTGGCTTTGTCGATCCCGCGGCCGCTATCCTTTACAGAAATCAGAAGCCTGTTTTCTGCATCACTGACGGTGATGGTGATGGTAGAACCATGCGGGCTGAACTTAATTGCGTTATCTGTCAGGTTATAGATGACCTGCTGGATCTTCGTTTTATCTGCATGCACATAGGTATCCGATGCTGTGCAGTTCTTCCGAATCACAATATAACGCTTCGTACACACACCCTCAAAGAGATCTATGGTTGAATCAATGACGGGATTGATATCAAAGTCTGTCAGCTTTAGCTGTAGGCCGTAAGAATCGGAGTTATTCAGCTCCAGCATACTGGCCGTTAATTTGGTTAAACGATGAGTTTCCGATAGTACGATCTTTAGATAGCGTTCCTGATTTTCCGGTGGAATTGTACCATCCAGCATCGCTTCGATATATCCTTTGATGGAGGTCAATGGGGAACGGAAGTCATGGGAGATATTGGCGATAAAGGCACGCCGATATTCCTCCAGTTTATTCATCTCAGATGCCATATATTCCATGTTTGATGCCAGTTCTCCGATTTCATCATGGGAGGTGATGCCTGTCTTGGCATCAAAGTTTCCTGCAGCATATTCCCGTGCAGTCTGTGTCAGACGGTTTAATGGATTCAGAACCTTTCGGGTCAGGTAAAGCAGAAAGATCATGGCAAGGATGATTAGAACACATAACGGAATCAGGAAGTTAAACAGCATATCCTTCAGAACACTTGATATCTGGGCAAATGGAGCATGAAGGATGATCCATTCGGTGGACTGGTTTGTATGGTTTTCAATCGGAATTCCCAGACTTAACATATTTTCATCGAAGGCATTTGCTGCTCTGCCGATCTGAGAGAAACTGTCGGTATCTGTGGAAGGAAGCACCATATTCAGATCGTGAAGATTCCGTGTGTCTGCCTGATAGTCTTCCGGATAAGACATGTATAGGATCGTTCCTTCTGAATCGCAGTACCAGATATAGATATCCAGCGTATCGGATAGAATATTCAGATCCTTCTGCAAAGAAATCGGTGTGATCTGGTGATTCAGAAAAGGCTGCAGATATTCTTCATTGATGTAATGCGCCTGATTGGTTAAGGTTGTTTGTTTCTCCTCGATCAGATTCTGTCGTGTGACATTGGAGGCATATAGCATAACCATTAGCGAAGCGATCCCGATAATGAAAAGATAACTTAATGCAATTTTATCAAAAAAGTGACGGTTCATACTATGACTTTACCTCGAACTTATATCCTACACCCCAGACCGTTGTGAGTGCCCAGTTTGAATTCTCCGGCAGCTTCTCCCGGATACGTTTGATATGAACATCTACCGTCCGTGTATCCCCGATATACTCATAGCCCCAGAGCTGATCCAGAAGCTGTTCTCTGGTAAATACCTGATTTGGGCGGCTGGCGAGGAAGTAGAGAAGCTCCAGCTCCTTTGGTGGCATTTCCAGAACCGTTCCGTTGATAGTGGTCGTGTAGTTGGAAATATTTACAATCAGATTCTCATACTCGACATAGTCTCCGGTATGGGGAGCGGAGGTCAGATTGGAATTGACCGGTGTCGTCGGAGCCGCAGGGGCGGGCTGATAGCGTCGTAAAACGGCCCGAACTCTGGCAACCATTTCATTCGAGTCAAATGGCTTCATAATATAGTCATCAGCGCCCAGCTTTAGACCAAGTACCTTGTCAAATACCTCTCCCTTGGCGGACAGCATGATGATCGGTACCTGACTTTGTTTCCGGATCTGGCTGCATACCTCGTAGCCGTCCATTCCGGGCAGCATAATGTCTAGCAGGATCAGATGCGGCCGGTATTCCTCAAAGGCCTGAAGTGCAGCGATCCCGTCACCTTCTATACGCGTGTCAAAACACTCTTTGATCAGGTAGAGGGAGATGAGCTCTGCAATATGCTCATCATCATCTACGATTAATATACGTTGTTTTTCCATAGTGCCTCCTCTCATTTAAATAGTAAATGTGGATAAAATATCGTGATTCCTAGCGTAGCTCTACTATCGTCACCCCCATATCGCCTTCTCCGAATTCTCCGTTTCGGTAGTCGGCAACATGCTTTTGCTTCTTTAAGTATTCATGAATTCCTTTCCGCAGAGCACCGGTTCCTTTTCCGTGGATAATCGTGATCTGGGACAGGTTGGAAAGCAGGGCATCATCTAAATATTTATCAATCTTTGATATGGCTTCATCAACCGTCAGACCGATGACATTGATTTCCGGTCGGATGGAGGAAGCACGTTCCAGATTCATGCGACGTTTTCCCTTTGGCTGTTTTGGCTCTGCCGGTGCCGGTGCATCCGTGATTTCACAGTCTGCGATCGGAACCGTCATATGAAGGATGCCGACCTGAACAGAAAGCTCCTTCTTGGCATTTGGAAGTGCCAGAACGGTTCCGGTCGTATCCATACTGATGATGTAAACGGTGTCGCCGATCTTGAAGTCTTCAGCTTTTTGCCCGGAGCGGCGGCGTTTCTGGTTCTTGTTCATAGCACCGTCGATCGACTTCATCTTATCACGAAGCTTACTGCGTTGCGCCTCCATCGCCTTATTATCGGCTTTGGCGGGATTTCGTTCCCATTTTTGATATTTGCGGATGGACTGGTCGGCGATTTCCTTTGCCTCCTCCAGAATCTCCATAGCTTCTTCTCTGGCATTTTTCAGGAGCTTTGCACGCTGTTGTTCCAGAGATTCCTGTTTTTCTTTCAATTGATTCCGTAGAGTCTCGACTTCTTCCTTATAGGCAGCGACCTTTTTCTCTTCCTCCTCTATCGTCTTTCGACTGTTTTCCAGATCACTGATCAGGTTCTCAAAGTCCAGTGAGGATGCATCGATCTGCGAGCGGGCTTCGTCGATGATATAGTCCGGAAGACCGAGCTTTTTGGAGATCGCAAAGGCGTTTGACTTGCCCGGGATTCCGATCGTCAGCCGATAGGTTGGGCGAAGAGACGCCACATCGAATTCACAGCTTGCATTCTCGATCCCGTCGGTAGAGAGTGCAAAGGTCTTTAACTCACTGTAGTGTGTGGTAGCCATACAGCGGATGTTTTGTTTACGAAGATGATCCAGAATCGCAATCGCCAGTGCAGCACCTTCGATCGGATCGGTACCACCACCGAGCTCATCGAACAGGATGAGGGTATCCGGTGTGGCATGCTTCACAATATATACAATGTTAGACATATGAGATGAGAAGGTACTAAGGCTTTGCTCAATGCTTTGCTCATCTCCGATGTCGGCGAACACGTCCCGGAATACACTCAGTTCCGAGCCTTCAAATGCCGGAATATGCAGACCGGACTGCCCCATCAGGGTAAAGAGTCCGACGGTTTTTAAGGATACGGTTTTACCACCCGTATTCGGTCCGGTTACAATCAGCATGGTATAGGTATCACCCAATGTAATATCGATCGGTACGACTGTCTTTTTATCCAGAAGAGGATGCCGCCCCTGCTTGATATGGATATAGCCGTGCGTATTGAAGATCGGCTCGGTTCCCTGATAGGACTTGGCAAGCTTTGCTCTGGCAAAGATGAAGTCCAGTTCCGTAAGCAGCTTCAGATTACAGCTGATGACATCCCGTTCGTAGCCGACCTGTTCACTTAAGGCGGCCAGGATGCGTTCGATCTCGAGCTGTTCTTTATTTTCAATCTCTTTCAGTTCGTTATTCAGATTAACAACAGACATCGGTTCGATAAAGAGTGTGGAACCGCTGGAAGACTGATCGTGAATCATACCCGGAAAGCTGCTACGGTATTCCTGCTTGACCGGGATACAGTACCGTCCGTTTCGCATGGTGATCAGACTGTCCTGCAACAGGGACTGATTGCTTTGGGCGTTTACGATATTTAAAAGCTGGGTGTGGATCTTATCATTGATCTGTTTCCTGGATCGACGGAGTGCCTTCAGATCGGAGGAGGCATCGTCTGCGATCTCGTCTGCCGAGAGGATACAGCGGCGAATCTCACGCGTCAGATGTTCCAGTGGCATCAGATCCAGAAAATGAGCATCCAGACAGTCCGGTTCGTGCTCGGTATCCTCGGATACGCCGTACTGTCGGACACTTAAGGTATTATCCAGTACTCTTGCAATATCTAAGAGCTCGGTAGGGCTTAAGGTAGCACCAACCTCCAGACGTTTCATGGATAAACCGATATCCGTAACGCCGGAAAAGGATACACTTCCCTGCTTATAGAGCCGTGTCAACGCATCCCGTGTTTCCTCCTGAAGACGGAGAATCTCTGCGGGATCGGTAGAAGGCTTCAAATGCTTACACAGTGTCTGACCCATGGAAGAGCCGGCACATGGAATCAGCATGTCGATAATCTTGTTATATTCCAGTATTCGTAATGAACGCTTATTCATAGCGTGTTTCTCCTTGTAACGATAGCCTAAGTATTACCTTAAATTGTAGCATATGCATCTCGAATGGGCAATGCAAAAATGTGACAGCAGCGGGGTGCATATTTAGGGAATCTATGCTATACTGATACCGAACAAAAAGATGGAGACGAAGAATAGGAGAGATGGCATATGTACTATATAAATGAGCTTCACGAAGGTGAAATGGTTCACGCGATTTACTTTTGTAAGTCAAAGCAGACGCAGCAGACCAAGGCAGGAAAGAACTATTATTCCATGCTGCTTCAGGATAAAACCGGAACGATCGATGCAAAAGTATGGGATCTGAATAATGCGATCGCACATTTTGAAGCAATGGATTATATCGATGTAACGGCACAGGTGGTTTGCTTCCAGAGCAATCTGCAGCTAAATGTAAAACAGGTACGGAAGGCGCAGGAAGGGGAATATCATGTTGAAGACTATATGCCATGTTCGGAGTTTGGGATCGATACGATGTATCAGGAGTTGACAGAGCTGATCAAGAGTGTGAAGGATAAGTATCTGCATCAACTGCTGACGATGATATTTATAGATGATAAAGCATTTGCCGAGAAGTTTAAGAAGCATTCGGCAGCGAAGTCTATCCATCATGGGTTTATCGGCGGACTGCTTCAGCATACACTGGCGGTTGCAAAGCTGTGTGATTTTTATGCAACGCAGTATCCGGTTTTGAATCGGGATCTTCTGCTGACAGCGGCGATCTGCCATGATATCGGAAAGGTTGATGAGTTATCGGATTTCCCGGAGAATGATTATACCGATGAAGGACAGCTGGTCGGACATATCGTGATGGGGACTATATTTTTAGATGGTAAAATGAAGGAGATACCGGGATTCCCGGCAAAGCTGGCGAATGAGCTGAAACACTGTATCCTGGCTCACCATGGAGAACTGGAATACGGTTCCCCGAAGAAACCGGCACTGATCGAGGCACTGGCACTATCCGCTGCAGATAATACAGATGCTAAGCTACAGATATTTATTGAGGAACTGAAGAATAAGGATGAGGGCGGCAACTGGATGGGCTTTAACCGGAACTTTGAGAGTAATCTACGGGCAACCTCTAAGCCGAATGTATAGATATGAATACGAGAAAAGAAGCGCTAGACTATGGATTATCCTTTCCAAATACATATGTGGAGGCTCCGTTTCACGATCCGAACTGGCAGCTGGTCCGGGTAAAGGGCAGTAAGAAGGCATTTCTATGGACGTATATACGGGAGGACTATGTGAATCTGAACGTAAAGACAGATCCGGAATGGCGTGACTACTGGAGGAGTGCCTTTTCGTCTGTGATCCCCGGATGGCACCAGAATAAGGAGCATTGGAACACCATCATTCTGGATGGAACGATCCCGGATGAAGCGGTTCGGAAAATGATTGCTGAGAGCTATGCTCTGGTAACGGATAGCCCGACGAAACGAATCTATGAGGCTGTAAAGAAGATCCCAAAGGGGCATGTGGCAACCTATGGTCAGGTGGCAGCACTGGCGGGAGATAAGAATATGGCAAGAGCAGTCGGAAATGCACTGCATAGGAATCCGGATCCGGAACATATTCCATGCTTCCGGGTGGTAAATGCAAAGGGAGAGCTGGCAGGCGGCTTTGCATTTGGAGGTGCGGAGGTACAGGCACGGTTGCTGCGTGCAGATGGTGTAGAGGTAGAGAAAAACCGGGTGGATCTGACACGTTTTGGAATAACAGTAGATGCAGATAGGGGAATGATACAGATATGAGTGAGGCATGGATAAAGTGTCTGTTAGTCGGCTGTGGCGGAGCGGTAGGTGCCATGGGCAGATACCTGATCGGGCTGATCCCGATCGGTAAGCAGGATGGATTCCCGATTAAGACACTGGCAATAAATGTCATCGGTGCATTTGTGATCGGATGGATCACAGTGTTAGCAGAAAAGTATGATATGCCGCCACTTCTGGTGCTGGCATTGAAGACCGGTGTGTGTGGTGGATTTACGACATTCTCTACATTTGCACTGGAGACGAATCAGTTGATGCAGGGAGGAAGCTATGGACTGGCAGCCGCCTATGTGCTGGCAAGTGTGGTATTAAGTGTAGGAGTGGTATGTTTGGTTCAACTCCTTGCACATTAAGGAATGGACGGATGGAACAGAGCATGAAGAAAAATGATGTAATCGAACTGACAATCGAAGATATGGGAACCGAGGGTGAAGGCATCGGACATGTTTCCGATGAAACGGGTCAGCGTGGAATCGCAGTATTTGTAAAGGATGCGATTATGGGGGATCGTATACAGGTGGCGATCACGAAGGTGAAGAAGCAGTATGCCTATGCCAGAGTGCTAAAGATTCTGGAGCCGTCTCCGGATCGCGTAGAACCGAAGTGTCCGGTGGCCAGACCATGCGGTGGATGTACACTGCAGCATGTCAGCTATGAAAAGCAGTTAGACTTTAAGTGGAATAAGGTGCGTAACTGCTTAAGCAGGATCGGGGGTATGGAGCGGCCGGAGGAGCGGATGGAGCCGCCGATCGGCATGGAAGATCCGTGGCACTATCGGAATAAAGCACAGTTTCCGGTAGGCAGAGACAAGGAAGGCAAGGTTATAACCGGCTTTTATGCGGGCAGAAGTCATACGATCATAGATACTCCGCACTGCTATATTCAGGCAGAAGGGAATGATGATATTATCCGTAGAGTCCGGGAGTTCCTTCAGACCTATGAGATATCGACTTATGATGAGGAACAGCATACCGGACTAGTACGGCATATACTGACCAGAGTCGGATTTGCCACCGGAGAGATCATGGTATGTCTGGTCATAAATGGGAAAAAGCTACCACATGCAGAGGCACTGATTGAAACGCTGAAGCAGGTGCCGGGAATGAAGAGTATCAGTTTAAATATCAATCAGGAGCAGACCAATCGGATTCTGGGGGATATCTGTGTGACGCTTTGGGGACAGGACTATATCACAGACGCCATCGGAGAGATTCAGTATCAGATCTCCCCACTGTCCTTCTATCAAGTGAATCCGGTACAGACAAAGAAGCTATATGAGAAAGCACTGGAATATGCAGATCTGCAGGGCGGAGAGACGGTCTGGGATCTGTACTGCGGAATCGGTACGATATCATTATTCTTAAGCCAAAAGGCAAAGCAGGTCTATGGAGTCGAGATTGTTCCGCAGGCGATCGAGGATGCCAGAAGAAATGCGGAGCTCAATCATATACAGAATGCGGAGTTCTTTGTAGGAAAGGCAGAAGAGGTGCTGCCGCAGCAGTACCGGGAAAACGGCATCTGTGCAGATGTGATCGTAGTAGATCCCCCTCGGAAGGGATGCGAGGAAGTCGTGCTGGAGACGATCGCACATATGCACCCGAAGCGGGTTGTATATGTGAGCTGTGATCCGGCAACTCTGGCACGGGATGTGAAACGGATGGATGATCTGGGCTATCAGGTGGAAAAGGTGGCAGTTGTAGATCAATTCTGCCAGAACGGGCATGTTGAAACTGTGGTAGGACTACACAGAAAGGATATGTAGAAATCCTTGAATTTACGCACTTTGTAGAGTTTTTCAGCTTCAACAGGATTGCTGAAAATCACAAGGAAAAAGAGCTTGTGAGGAAGGTGACTGTTGTTGTAGCGTTAGACCTCGGTTGTGGGAACACAAAGAATTCTGAATATGAAAGTAAATAGAGAACTATCAGATATGTTGATAGAACGTAGGGATACTTGAAAGAGTGTCCCTATTTTTTATATTAGGGCATTCCATTAGGAGTGCCTTTTTCAATTCAATTTAAAAGGAGGTTCACTATGAACAACACAGCGTTAGGAGCAGAAAACAAAAAGGAACAGACAATCAATTTCATCAGCGAAGCACATGAAAAATTCTACTATGAAAAATTAAAAGAGGTACGCTATCAGGATGTGTACCACAAGGCACTTTGCTATTGCCTTGGTATCAGCGATGATACGAGAAGAAATGTTGATAGCATCTATGATTTTAAGACGGGATGTGTAAAAACTGAGTGTCTGCATGAAGGCTGGCAGACCAGTGGCAGTATGAAGGTGGTGCGAATGGCATTTAACCTGTATTGCAACGGCACACCGAGTGTAGATGATTACACAAAAACAGAGGAACAGGTAAACGAGAGCAGGCAGTATACAGTGGAGGACTTGTTCTGCTGTGCCTATGCACCTTTCTTTTGGCAGGCGATACAGATCCGCTATCCGGAGTATGCGACTTATAACCGGGAACTGCATGCCTTATTTGGAGGAGCAGACTAATGTTAAAAGTCAGATTGATGGGAACGAAGAATGACATTGTATGGTTTCAGAAAATCTTACAGTGTCATCCAAAAGTAGAAGTTCTGGAGATATCAGAGCTTTATAGCAATAAAGGGACAAACAAATATTACAGAGCTTAAGGCATACATGGTTACGGCACTGTATAATGCGCCATCAACAATAAATCATTATTATCAGCAGGAAGTGCAGCATGATATGTATGGGGGAGGCTGGCATGAAAAGGGTATTGTTTAAGATTATCGTTCCGGTACTGATACTTGTTTTATGGATACTGATGTGTTATCCGGTATGCCAACAGGAAAACGGATTTGATTACTTCCTTCTCTGGATTATGGTAGGTTTTCCCTATGGGATTCGGAAAATGTGTATGTTCTTCATCCCTAAAAATTTTGGAATTGCCGGAAGCATTGGGGTGTTGGCATTCAATGGCGTCATTGGTGGTCTGATAGGTGGTATTGTCGTAATTGCAAGGATGATCGCAGTATTTGTGGAGATAATAAAGATGATTGCAGGCACTTTTGGTCACGATGTCCAAAAGTGTGATCGTAGAGATATAATGTAAAAAACGAAGGGACATATTTTAAAGGTGGCTGAAATGGAATAATAAAGATTAACAGCGGTAGGGCGGTTATGGGAGAAATCTTATAGCTGTTCTTTTTTACTTTTGGACATTGTGACCAGAAGTAGGAAGGAGAGATTATGGAATCAATGAGAGATATCAATAGAGTAATGGAACGAGAAATTGCAAAGGGGAGCAGTCCTTTAAAGCTGGATCATATTGAATTTGGGGATTATTCGTATCAGGAGATAGCATCAGAGAAAAAATTGGAAGATGTGTTATCCTATTTGTTAAGAATAAGGGATTTCAGACAATATGCTGGAAAAACTATTCTGAATAATGTGTATATGGATTTGCGTGGAAGAAAACCTGTATTCAGGAGGACTCGAACAGCAATCGAAAGAAATAATATATTCGCAACAATTAAAAGGTATGCAAAGAAGTTAAAGTCGCAGTATAATGGAAATGTATATTTGGAAACGGTCAGATGTTATTTCGATATACCGCAAGAGAATCTGGAAAAGTGCCGATATACATATCAATGGAACGAAACATATGCCTTCTTGATGTCGGACAAGTATATCATGGCATTGTATACACATTGTCTGGTGGCGAGAAAAGAAGCTGCTATACAAGGAGGTCAGGTTGATGGTTTTACAGAAAAAGAGTATGGGATGGTAAGACTGGAGAATGTAAGGGATGTTTTGTTTCAGGCATTGCTATTGGATGCTATAAATTTCGAGAATGGAAAAGTTCAAGCAGACTTGTGTATAATTACGAGGCTGAAAGACTCTGTTTTGGTGTAGTATTGGAAAAAGGAGATGAAAAGTTTGGATATTAAAGAGTTTCCAATAGAGTATTTAAATACAATAAATTCATTGAACAATTTCTTTGGTTCTATAGAAAATTGGAGTGTGGAGAAGTACATAGAGCGGTGTGGAGCATTAGTTCATTGTTTGGAAGAGTCTAGTGAAGAAGAAATAATAAATTTAAAATTAACTTGTGTGTGCAACAGTGATCTACTACATATGAAAGTTGATTTTGGTAATGAAAATGATGAAGAACGGATAGTTCATTTCACGGAATTAGTATATCATAGTTATGCAATAAAGGAAAAAATTTATATGGAGGAAGATTTGTATGCTGAGCGAGCAAACAGAATTATTGAAATAGTTCAAGATTATTATTTTGATAATCTTAGAAACAAACAACAAGATTATTATAAGAACCTTTTTGAAGAGAAATATTATGAGAAATATGAAAACATATTATGCTTGATAAGAAATGAGTTAAAGCTATATGATATGAATTTAGCATATTGCAAGAAAATTGTTGATTTTTTGACAAATGAATTTGAGAAAAAAGGAATTTATATTACCCAAACAATATTCTTGAGGAATTATTTGAATAATACAGTTGATTCTATGATTTTGGTAATATGTAAAATGTTTCTAGATGCCCCAGACACTGGTAAGAAAAAGAATTGTGGGATAAGGTATTTGCAGTCATACATAGGTATGAATTTGAACAGTGATAATAGAGAAATTGTGCGAGAAAAACTGAGAGAAGCGGGTGACAAGGTAAAGGAAGTAAAAAAAATAGTAGAGAAACTTGAAGATTTAAGAAACTCTCTAATTGCTCATTTTGATATAGAAAAAATTGATAGTGTAAAACAAATTAAAATGGGAATAGAAGAATTTGAAAATGTTTTTGAATTGTCATGTGAAATTTTAGAACTATTATCCATGAAGTATTTTTTGTATGAAAATAGATTTTCTTATGGAATGATAGATATTCATGGGTTCAAATCATTTGTATGTCAGAACCCTTTATTGCACAATCCTAATCCTATGGGGAAGACGGATTTAGACATTTATTTTGATGCATTGAGAAAAGACTTTGTTAAAAAATAGAAAAAGTGGTATTTATCGGACAAACATCTAAAGAGAGTAAGTTGATTCCTTGTTGGAACATAATGTTTAGAAGTAAAAAGGAAAATTATGAGATATTCATTTCATTAGATGTATGTTTCGTTATAAGTATACCTTTGTATGAGAAAATGTGATATATTATATAAATTGGTAAATTGGAGCTTTATGAAACAAGAAATAGTATTGGGAGGTGAAATGTATGTTTAGAATACAACATAGTGATGCAATAGAATTAGAGCATCAAGTCCGTAGATTATTTAAATGTGATCGCGCAGGAGTTTCAGGCTTAGCTGATGCAGATAACTTTGAATCACATCCAATGGATGCTGCTGTTATGGTTGTATCTTATATTCATGCAAAAGGATTGCAGAGTAGTGAAACACAATATGACGAGTTTTTGTGCAAATATGATAGTATATTTACATATCCGGAAGAGAATGATGCGGAACATGAAGTAGAGAATTATATTGAAGAATTAACAGCAATTATTGAGGATTATTTATAATTATTAGTGATTGGCTCTTTTATTAAGTTCATGCAAGTTTCAGTTTATCAATATTATCAATAATTTAATTATTGCAACAGTGTTAGGGCGGTTATGAGTCGAAAGACTTGTAGCTGCCCTTTTTATTGCTTTTGGACACGATGTCCAGAAGCGGAAAGGAGGACTATGAGGTATTTATTACATCGGCTGTATGTTCCGCCTTAAGAGGTGCATACGCACAGGAAGATGCAGATCGGAGGTGCTTATGCAGGAGGAAACAACACAAAAAACGATTGCCCTTTCTATTTTAGAAAATACCTGACAATTATAGGAAGTTTGGAGGTTCTAGTGTGAAAAATGAAAAATTAGAAATAATAGAAAGTAACGAATTTCAAAATTTATTTGATAAATCAAAAAAGCTGATTGACAGTGCCAGAAGTAATATGGGACAAATGGCAAATGCAATTACCGTTCTTACCAGTTTTCTGCTTGGAAGATATATTATCGAGCAGGAACAGCAGGGTTCAGAAAGAGCAAAATATGGAGCAAAAGTCTTGGATTCTTTGTCATCATATCTGACAGAAGAATATGGCAGGGGTTTTTCAAGAAGCAATGTTGTTGGAATGCGTCAATTTTACATGGCTTACAAAGATAGAGAAGATGAAATTATCCAATCGGGAATTGGACAATTTGAACAGGCTTTTGGAATTGTCCAATCAGGAATTGGACAATTAGAAACGGCATACAAAAAAATACCATTTAAGCTGAGCTGGACACATTATCAGATACTTATGCGTATAGAGGATAAGGACGAAAGAGACTTTTATGAAAAGGAAGCAATACGTTCTAACTGGAATGTAAGCACCTTAAAAAGACAATTTCACTCCAGTTTGTATGAAAGACTTGCATTGAGCAGAGATAAAAATGATGTGATGCGATGGGCAAATGAAGGTGCCGTTCCGCAGAAACCAGAAGATATTTTACATACTCCGTATGTACTGGAGTTTGCAGGACTGGAGGATAAAGCAGCATATCATGAAAGTGATCTGGAATCGGCGGTAATTGGGAAAATGCAGAAGTTTCTTTTGGAGTTGGGGAAAGGCTTTCTCTTTGAACAGCGGCAAAAGAGGTTTACATTTAATGACAAAAATTTTTATGTGGACCTGGTTCTGTATAACAAGATTGTTAAGGTGCTATGTCTTGATAGATTTTAAGATTGATGAGCTTACACATCAGGACTTAGGACAGATGCAGATGTATGTAAACTATTATGACCGGTATGAGAAAATTGAGGGAGAAAATCCGACGATTGGTATCTTACTCTGTAAGCAAAGTGATGAGGCTCTTGTCGATTTAACACTCCCGGAAAATGCCAATATTTATGCAAAAGAGTATAAATTATATTTGCCGGATAAAAAGCTGTTACAGAAAAAGCTAAAAGAATGGCTGGATGAAGAACAGAATTGATTCAGAGGGAGAGTGCTATCTGGGGGTAGCATTCTTCCCTATTGGTTTATAAGCTGTGGTTTTTGTTTTTTGTCTGTTGTTCCTGCACCGGATCGGTTTGTGTTCGTCCGAGATACCGATTAAGATTTTCCTGTTTCCGCTTTAAATTCCACACCTCTTTTTCACAGCTCTTGTAGGTTGCGGTCAGTTCTTTTTTCTGCGTTTCCAATGCCTGATATTCGGCTCGCAGCTTATCCACATTCAATCCTTTTAGCTTGATGCCTGCCTGTTCAAGCATACGCCTTGCACCGCCATAAAGGATAATCTGGCTCTCGTATCTGCGGAAATATGCGTCCGGGTTCTTGGCTTTTTTGTAGGCGATATGGTAAGAGCGGTTGTCCTTGTACTGCTCGGCATATTTGATGATTTCCGCAAGGTCTTTCATGCGGTGTTCCAGTTCCACAACGCTCTGTTTGGCGGACTTTCCCGCTTCGGTTTTTACAGTAATTTTATGCTCAAGATCGGAGAGAGAACCAGCTTCATTATAGCTTTGTGCGGCGATTTTCAGATTCTCGATTGCTGCCCACTGTTGCAGTCCGGGACTGTTCTGGAATTTCTCGTCCGAGGTGTCAATGAGCCTGCGTGCAGAGTAGTCTTTTTTCGGGATAACTGCCTTTCGTTCCCGTTTCTTTTCGATGCGTTCCCAGATACGTTCCTTTGTGTATTCTTTCCCTAAAGACCTTGCACTACCACGGACAAAATGCTCCTTGTCCAGAGGGCGAAAAGAGATATATTTTGCAGCATCTTCTCCAAAAGTTTCCCCTTTGATTTCGTAACCTTTTGCCCGCATAAGAAGCAGAAATTCTTCATAGGTGGAAGCCGACTTGATGAAAAAATTGATGTCCCGTCGAAGCTGTGTTTCCCAAGTCGAACCATTCTGATCAGACTGCCATTCCTTGTATTTTTTGCCACGTTCACCGCCTGGAATGATGACGGAAAGATTGTGTTCTTTGCACAGTTCATCACTCAGGTGGCGGATGCGGTGGTAGGTCTGTGTGCAGTCATGGTATTTGTTATATTCAATGTTGTCAGCCGCACAAAAGATGATATGATTGTGTATATGCCCCTTATCAATATGCGTGGTGACAACATACGAATATTTCCCCTCTAAAACCTTGTCTGCAAGCTCTTTTCCAATGCGGTGTGCTTCCTCATAACCGACCTCGCCCGGAGCAAAAGCCTGTATCAGATGGTAGGCTTTGTTGGAACTGTTTTCCCTGCAATGGTCAAGCGTATATTTAAAGTCAATCGCCGCAGTTTCGGGCGCACACGCATAAGACGAAACATAGATTTGTTCATCGGTTTTGTCCGGGTTGCAGATATATTCTATGGCTTTATCAACGGTTGCTTTGATAGCATGGATTTTTGTGTATGCCATACCTCATTCATCAACTCCTTTACTTCGTCTATGTCCTCTGGATAAATGTTTCCGGTGCTGTTTACCCTTTTTGCGATCTGGTTTAAACTGGAGCTGATACGTCCCAGTTCCGTGTTGTAATTTCGTAGGTAACTGTAATCGACATCATACACATATCCATATAAAATCAGCTTGCGCAGGAACGCAGACATACTCTTCATGCCGGATGCTTTGAATTTGGTGTTGAGGATGTACTGCTCATCATCGCTGAGATAAAATTGCACCGGATTGGTGCGGTTTCGATTTGCCATTTCTGCCACTTCCTTTCTCTCTTTTGGGTACAAAAAAACTGCTGTAAAATGTTCGATTTTTACAACAGTTCGTTTCAAGTTTTATTCAGTTTTGGGTATAACTATCCACAACAAATTGTAGCAAAAGCGGCAGGAAAGGTCAAGGTATTCAACAGGAAAACCGAAGAAAAAATAAAAGAGGGTTAGGGATACTTCCCTATGGAAATTCACACGCATATACGATAGGAAAGTGTGGGGAATTTCGCCTGTGTCATGACACAGGCAGTGCTTGCTATTATAGTTGAGGCTATTGGCTCAGATAGTTATAATAATGAAATATGTTTGAGATTGTTCACATAATTCGAAAATAAAAAACTTGGTTTTGACTATCTTTTTATGGTTCTCAATCGTTATACATTATAGAATGTGATAAATATTTTGAACTTCTAAAAATGAGAAAGGGGGATTTTGTGTATAATGATTTTCTACTAATCAGGAAAATGAAGCAAGGTGATGATAATGCTTTTGATTTATTTGTCCACAAGTATTATCAAGAAATTTTAAGCTACTGTCATCATCATTGTTTCGATAAAACGTATGCGGAAGATTTAACGCAGGAAACATTTATACGTTTTTTTACAAGATTGCCCGACTATCATTATAAAGGAAAAACATTGAATTACTTATATACGATAGCAGGTAATCTTTGCAAAGATTATTTGAAAAAAACAAAAGAAATACTGTTGGAAGAAAATGAGTCTCTGGAAGGAAATCAGGCAGAAGAAAATCAAACGGAACAGATTTTGAATAGAGTTTTGATAGAACAGGTTTTAGGACAACTTCCAGACGAATCAAGAGAAGTGCTTACGCTTTATTATTTTCAAGAGCTAAAACTGACAGAAATTTCGGGTAAATTGCAAATCGGGCTTTCACTGGTAAAGTATCGTTTGCAAAAAGCAAGGAAACAGTTGAAAGAACTTCTCGGAAAGGAGGAATTACATGAATCAGAAAGAAAAGATTGAAGCAAGCGAAGAAAAAATACAGGAAACAATCTGTAAATCAAAAAATGCTTTTTTTATGGCAGAGCAAGAACGAATGCTTTCTTATCATGACTTTTTGTGGACACAGCTTCGTGTGATACAAAAAAGGTGGTGGGTTCTTCAATTTATGATTTTAGTGGCATTATGGATTGCTTTAAGTTCTATTCATGATGAAATATATCTAAAAAGAAGTATGGGTGTTGTAGCCACGCTATTTGTAATCCTTATTATTCCGGAACTGTGGAAAAACAGGTCATGTGAATGTATGGAAATAGAAGCTGCTTCCTATTATTCATTAAAACAGGTATATGCTACACGTATGCTGTTATTTGGTATTACAGATATTTTTTTCATAACTGTATTTTTAGGAGTCGCTTCAGCAGGTTTGCATTATGAATTATCAGAATTAGTTGTCCAATTTCTTTTTCCGCTTTGTGTAACGGCCTGTATCTGTTTTGGAATTTTATGCAGTAAACACGCTTTCAGTGAAACAGTTGCGATTGTTCTGTGTGTGATATGGAGTGCAGTATGGCTTTTTATTGTTTTAAATGAAAATGTATATATCATGGTTACTGTTCCCATCTGGTCAGCACTGCTGGGTGTAACAATACTTTTTATTGCTTTTGCGATATATCGTATTTTAAAGAATTGTAATCAATATTTGGAGGTGTCATTTGATGAAATTAGAGCTTGATGGTTTAACAAAAGAATTTGGAGATTTTACAGCAGTCAATCATATAAATCTTACTATGACAAATGGGGTATATGGTCTTTTAGGTGTAAATGGAGCAGGTAAAACAACTCTAATGAGAATGTTGTGTACCCTTTTAAAGCCAACAAGCGGAACGATATGCTGTAATGGAAAAGATATTTTCAGCATGGACAGTGAATATCGCAAGCTGTTGGGGTATTTACCACAGGATTTTGGATTTTATCCTGAATTTACGGTAGAGGATTATTTACTTTATATTGCTGCATTGAAAGGAATCCGTCCTGTTGTCGTAAAAAAACGTGTGAAAGAGTTGATTGCTAAGGTTGGTCTTTCAAAAGCAGCTCATAAAAAAATGAAAAAATTATCTGGTGGTATGAAGCGTAGAGCCGGAATTGCACAGGCTATGTTGAATAATCCTAAGATTTTAATACTTGATGAACCAACAGCAGGACTTGATCCAAATGAAAGAATCCGATTTCGCAATCTGATTAGCGAACTTTCAGAAGACAGACTGGTGTTATTATCGACACATATCGTTTCAGATATCGAGTATATTGCGAATGAAATCTGGTTGATGAAAGACGGGGAAATTCTGCATAAAGGAAGTATTGACGAACTGATAAATTCTATGACAGAAACAGTGTGGGAATGTCTTGTGCCGAAAAACAGGGTATCTGATTTTATGGAAAAATATAAAATTTCCAATATGAAATCAGAAATAAATCAGGTTATGCTGCGAATTATTTCTCACGAAAAACCGGTTGAGAATGCAATGCGTGTAGAAGCGTCACTGGAAGATGTATTTTTATATTATTTTGGAGAGAAAGCAGGTGATGAAAATGCTGCGTTATGAAATTAAAAAAGTGTTTTCTAAATCAAAAAATAGAATTGCTGTCATAGTGTTATTCGTAATACTTGCGATAACCAGTATATTAACGATTAACAGAGTGGAGTATGTTGATGAAAATGGAAATTCTTCTGTTGGAATTTCGGCTGCAAGAGATTTAAGAGAAGCCAAAAACCAATGGGCAGGTTATTTAACAGCAGATACATTAAGCAAGGTATTGGAAGAGAACAGGACAATTAACAGTTCGAAAGAGGCATTGTCGGATGACATTACAGAACAAAATAAGGCATATGCAAAAAAGCAAGGCATAGCAGGTATTATGGATGTCATTATTTATGCTTTCAGCGATTACAGAGATTATAATTATTATGTAACGGATCAGATTTCTGATGATGAAGTTGGAACAATCTATGAAAGAAGAATTTCTACTTTAAAAAATTGGCTTGAATCTGGAGAAGAAAGATTTACACAGGCAGAAAAAGATTTTATGATTCAGAAATATAAAGAACTGAAAACTCCATTTTACTATGAATATATGGACGGTTGGGCTGCATTACTACAAAATATATCAACCTTTATTCTGATGCTGGCATTAGTGATCGGTTTTCTGGTATCCGGGATATTTTCAGATGAATTTCAGACAAAAGCAGATTCCATTTTTTTCTCTGCACGATTTGGAAGAAGCAAGGGGATTTCCGCAAAGGTAGGAGCAGGTTTTTGTATTGCTACGGGATTTTATCTGATGTTTGTATTTCTATATACGTTTATTGTACTTTTTATATTAGGTGCAGACGGTGCAAACTGTCCAATCCAGTTGGATTTGTGGAGAAGTGTTTATAATATTACTTTTTTACAGGCATATCTGTTTATTGTTCTGGGTGGATATATAGGAACGATATTTGCAGCTACACTCGGAATGTTGGCATCAGCGTTTACACACTCTACGCCAACTGCCGTTATTGTACCATTCATTGTGCTATGTGCATTTCCATTTTTAAGCAGAATTATTACATTGCCTGGATTATGCTCTTTCTTTCCAGACCAGTTATTAGAAATTTATTTGGATATCAAAGAAGCTGGACTTATAACATTGGGAAGTAAAGTAACCACAATAGCAACTGTTATTGTTCCTGTATATGCAGTGGTATGCTTGATTTTTCAACCGATACTGTACAGGGTATACCAAAAGGTGGAGATAAAATAATTGAAACGATATGCAAGACGAAAAAAAATTAAAGTAAAAAACTTTTTATCCTGTTATTTACAGTAATGTTATGTGTGATGGCAGGAAAGGTTCTTCATTCATCTTTAACAACGCCTTTTCTTGGAAATATAACACACCATATGGCCAGTGAAGATCATGGCTGGAATCTGATTCTTGTAAATCGTGAGAATTATATTCCTGCTGATTATGAAGTACAGCTTACAGAATTATCAAATGGAAAAAAAGGTTGATTCCCAAATTTACCCGGAGTTGCAGGAAATGTTTAATGCTGCAAGGGCGCAGGGATATGGTTTGTTTGTTAGAGAGGGATATAGGACACAGGAAGAACAGCAGCAACTAATGAACGAAAAAATAGAAGCATATGAAAATGAGGGAAAATCAAAGTCCGAAGCGAAAAAACTTGCAGAGCAATGGGTGGCAATTCCTGGAATAAGTGAACATCAGCTTGGTATTGCAGTCGATATAAATGCAGATACTACAAAAAGTTCAAGTGATGATGTTTATAATTGGCTTGCGGAAAAATGCTCATGAAGGATGGCGAATTCCTGATGACGATATTAAGTTCCGTGGCACAACAAGAGGTAGAAAATACTTCAGCGTATGTGAAAAAGGGCTTGAAGATGAAAATGAAACGTGGTGAGTTGGTTGGATTTCAAGGCTGTCTTGGCTATGATTATGATGTTGCGACCAAATCACTTTCTATCAATGAAGAAGGTGCAAAAACTGTTAGATATATTTTTGATCGGTATGTTTCAGGTGCAGGAAGTACTATGATAGCAAGAGAGTTAAATGAGCAGGGGATAACGACCATAAAAGGAAATCCATGGACAACATCAAGTGTTATGGGAATTATCAATAATGAGAAATATAAGGGTGACATTTTACTCGGAAAAACTTTTACGGTTGATCCTATATCAAAGAGAAGATTGGAAAATCTTGGAGAGGAAGATAGATTTTACATAAGAGATCATCATCAACCTATTGTTTCAGAAGAAACTTTTGCAAGGGCACAGGAAATCAGAGAGCGAAGAAATGGTGGCGGAAAATCTCCTACACCGGGAAAAAGAGAAAAATATAGTCGGCAGTATGCTTTTAGCTGTATGCTGGAATGTGGATTCTGTGGCTCAAGCCTTTCCAGACGAAGATGGCATAGTAATTCAAAATATAAGAAAACAATATGGCAATGTGTAACGTCAACAAAAAGTGGAAAGCGATATTGTCCAGATAGTAAGGGAATCCCAGAACAAGTGATAGAGGAAGCATTTGTTGAATCTTATAAAATGCTATGTTCCGATAACAAGGATATACTAGAGGAATTTATTTCTAGGGTAGAGAAAACGCTCAGTGAAGATACTGCAAGAGATAAGCTGATGAAGTATCAGAAAAGTGCAGATAATCTTCAATCAAAAAGAAAAACTCTTTTGGAGAAGTATTTAGAAGGAGTCGTTTCACAGGATATTTATGAGGAAACTGATGTAGGATATGAGAGAAAATTATCCAATATTAGGGCAAATATCGAAATGTTGGAACAACAAATGGAAGATGATGTATCCCTGAAGCGACGAGTGGAGGATTTCAAAAAGGCATTGTCTCAAAATGAAGTGCTGCAGGAGTTTGACAGAGGTATTTTTGAAAGTATTATTGAAAAAGTCATAGTTGGTGGCTATGATGAAGATGGAAACAAAGATCCCTATAAAATTACTTTCATATATAAAACAGGATTTAGAAACGAGGTCAGAAACGCAAAGGAGCGTTTTGACAAAGCAAAGAGTGTAGGTGATAAGGCGAAAGAATTGTGTTCCCATATCGCAGACGAGGTAAAAGATGTGTGTTCCTATGTTAGTGACAACACATGTGGAGACGTTGTGCCTTCTGTCAAGAAAAGCCCAATAAATCAAAGAATTTCGCCATTTTGGGAATAAAATAGATGTGTGTTTCTGTTTCCGTAGAGTGATGATATAACTGGAGGTTTACCCCAGGGGATAGGCTTTGGAGAACGGGAAGTATACATTTTGGCGAAAGGATACATTTGGGCAAAAGTGGTTTTGTTAAAGGAGCGTATGATGAAGGAAGTTAAACAGTTCGCAACCCAATTTCGAAGAGCGATTGATTTGGCTTTGGAAGCAGGGGAGTTTGATAATGACAGCATATATCGCAGATTTCCACGTGCTTGCTGCGGAGATACGAGTGATTTGTTAGCTCAGTATTTATTGGATAAAGGTATCAAAACAGATTATGTCTGTGGAACATATTGGGGTAAACCGGATGGAAACGGACAATCTCATGCGTGGCTGATGGTAGACAAACATATTATTATAGATATCACAGGTGACCAATTTAGTGGCAAGTCTACTTTTCTTAATTATGACAAATCAGTTTATGTAGGTGAGGAAGATGATTTCCATAGGCTCTTTGAGGTTGAAGATAGAGATGTTCATGAGCATCGTGGGTTGAGTGCTTTGGGTGGGTTTTGTGGACCGAGGCTGTGGGATTTATATAGAAAAATCTTAAAATACATTTAGTCAACCATTTTTTATGGGGATAAAACCATTACCCCACCTTGAAAATCTATTGCATACTTTCGCTATGCAGTATAAAATCAAGGTTCAGAGGAATATTGAAACCGTTTGTCTGCTTTCAAAGAAACCTTGATTTTCTGCGGTTTGTGGGATAATAAAGAAAGATAATGGACGTGTGTTTTCTGGTCTTTTGAATGAAACATTTGAATATTGAAATAGTGGGGTGGTTTGAAACTTACTGAATAATAGGTTTTTGCTAAAAGGTATCACTTTTGCGAAAATGTATGATACTTCTCGGCAGGAGCCTTTTTATATAAAGATAACTTGACTTCTAAATCTTACTGATGTAATATTTACACAAGTGCAGAAGGATTGCGGACGAAATTTTTTTGCCACGAAATCTTACACATGTAATAAAAAGGAAGGAGGAATGCATAGTACGATATACCAAGCAAAGTGAAATTTTTTCGTCTCAAAATCTTACGAATGTAATATTTTGAAGATATAGTGTACATTGAAAATAGAATATGACCATATCAGCAATGAAAATAAATGGAGGTCAATATGAAGAAAGGAAAAAGCAGAAACAAGCGAAAGAAAACAAGAAGCAGGCTCCTATGGATTGCGATTGCTGTTATAGGAATAGCTGCGGTAATTTCTGCGGTATGTGTGGCAGGAATGTTGGAAACAAAAGAAAATGCCTGGAGGACACCGGAAGAACTTCTGGTGGAGTACATGTATCATATCCCCAAAAAGGAATATGAAGAAATGTATGCGATGTTGCACGTTGAGGCATCGGGAAGTATCAGTCAGGAGGATTTCATAAAACGCAACTCAGCTATTTATGAAGGCATAGAAGTCCAGAATATGGCTGTCTGGATTATTGCATATGACGAGGAGCAAATGACGGTAACCTACCAGACTTCTTTCGATACAGTTGCAGGAACTATCAGCTTTGAGAATGAAGCACTCTTTCTAAAGGGCGAAGATGGATATAAGTTGGTTTGGGATGATTTCTGTAACGAGGGAAATGTCATAAAGCCTTATTTGGTATATCAGAATGAAGCAACAGCTGAGTATTGGATTCCGGGTGCCTTTTCTAATGAGACAGCAAGCCGTGTATTGGAAGGAACAAAGAAGGTTGTGAATGATTCTAATGGAACTGGATATGCAGCCCATCGGGATGACATTCTTTTAGCAGGAAAAACAGGTACGGCAGAAATCAAGGCATCGAAGGATGATATTTCGGGTACGGAATTAGGATGGTTTGCAATTTTTACAGCAGAAGATACGGTAGAACGTCCTATATTGATTATCAGCATGGTAGAAGATGTGAAAGGTAGAGGAGGAAGTGGATATGTTGTTAAGAAAGACAACTTGGTTCTGGAAGAGTGGTTTGGCAGCAATTAACTTTGTATTAATACTTAGTATTTCGGGGTGCAGTGATGCACCCCCGGAAGAAAATACAGTTTCGGAAACGGTAATAGATGTTCAGACTATTCAGGAAGAATCAGAGGAGGATGCAGATGAAATTATAGAAATCTGTGTGGATCTTTATAAAGAAGCAGCAGAAGAAAACAAGATAGCTGATTTGGAAACGGTTCGCAGTATTGTAAATTGCCTTGGAGAAAATGGATATCCGGCTGTTGACAGCAGAAATCAAATTAACATGACGGACCCAGAGAAGGTAGTGGAATTCTGCGAAAAGGTGGATGCACAGGAAGAAGCAGAAATAACAATTCTTGAAGTCAGTTATTTAGGCGGATTTGTAAAATACGATTTACACACAAAAGACGGAAATGTAGATGTGGTCAGAAGCTATTACAAGTACGAAAATGGAGATATACAAAGAGAGGTTACTGGAAGCTATCAGGCGGAGTATTGGAATTATACAGAAGAAGGTTACCTGATGTTTTCTGGTGTCTGGTTTTCAGAAGAATTGTATGTTCTTACATTGAGTGGGGCAGAGGAGCATACCGCATTGCGGGTACAGCCATTGGATGAAACATATCGGGAGTTGAGTCGGAAATATCTCCGCCCGATTGGCTTTGAACAGAATAACATGTTCATTGTAGATTGGAGCGAGGATGATTTTGGAGATTTGAATTTCTATGATATGTATGACATTCTTTATCCAAAAGTAAACGGTCAGTATGTTCCTTATGTTGCTGATGACAACTTATCAGTCAGTGCAGTTTATCGGATTCCAAAAGAGGAATTTGAAAGCGTTATTATGAAATATTTCAATATTGATAGTGAAACGCTGCAATCCAAAACAGTCTATGATTCGGTGGATTCGACTTATGAATATAAGCCGAGAGGCTTCGAAGAAGTAGAGTACCCGGAATATCCATATTCAGAGGTAGTCGATTTTACAGAAAACAGCGATGGGACAATTACACTTACAGCTAATGTAGTATTCCCTTATGCAGGTGATTCCAAGGTATATGCTCATGAGGTTGTGGTCCGCCCGTTAGAGGATGGAGGGGTACAATATGTATCTAACCGAATTATACCATCTGAAGACAACTGCAGAGAAACTTGGCATACGCCACGGTTGACGTTAGAAGAATGGGAAGAATTATACGGAGGCGAATAATGGAAGATGTGAAATGGCTACTTAGAAGATGTGGACTTCCAATTTCACTGCTGTTGATTTCCGTGATAGTTGGGGTGATCTGTTGGGGGAAAATACATGAAGAAGAACAAAAGGTGGCAGAAGAAGTATGGGAGCCACCTGTAGAAATCGAAAATAGCGAAGCAGAAACAGAAGAAGCCGAGAATGCGGAAACTTCCACAGAGTCAGCATATTGGTTTATTCCGCAGGCTAGTGATTGTCTTATCTCAGATGAGGAAAAAGAACAATTGCAGAGTATGGCTTTGTCAGCGGCAGATTCGGTAGCAGAAATCTATAAGGATATTGTAATTGCAGATGCACCAAGTTATTCTTCCGGCATTAGCGAATTTACCGACGAGCAGAGGAAAACTGTGGTGGAGCAATTGGGCACAAGCGGTCTGGTAAGTGTTGAAGAAGATACTGCCATGCAAAACCATGAAGCAATCGAAACATTTTATGCAGATTACTTGGATGGACGGGACTCAATGGTTACGGTATTCGAAGTACATAGGGATGGACTGATTGGAGCAGTTACTTTTATTTACCGGAAAGGTGAGTTGCAGACTTATTATATAGGCGTTCGTTGGAAGGAAGGTGGAGTGCCTGAAATACAGGGAACTTCGGTAAGTAATGTGGCTGAAATTAAGCTTACGGAAAAAGGGTATTTTATCTACGCATATGAATATGTGATTGCACATGCAAGTTTGAGACAGTATTGGAGAATAGAACCGCTTCCGGAAGACTGTCGGGAATTGACGGAGAAATACATATCAGGACTAAGCTATGTGAATTACAATGTGCTTGTCACAAATTGGGACAGCAGCAATGTAGAGGACATTCTGATGCCTTGTATGTATGAAGATATTTATCGGATTTCTACGGGCGAAAATCTGAAAACTGAAGATTGGAAGATTCCGGCAGAGGAATATGAAAGGATAATGACTACTTATTTTCCGGTATCGGTAGAACAGTTGAGAGAGCATTGCGGGTATGCTGAGGGCAGCAACAGCTATGAATATGAGATGATTTATGCCAGCCCATACCCGCCGTTTGGAGAAGTAGTTGACTATACAGAAAATGCGGATGGAACGATTACGCTCATTGTGGATGGAGTATGGCCGGATTATAATTCCGATCTCGCTTTTCGGAATACGGTTGTGGTTCAGCCATTTGAAGACGGAACTTTCAGGTACCTTTCCAATTCTATAGAACAAATAGAATTGGAACTGCCGCCAATAGCAAGAAAGAAAGGATGATATTATGGCATTAAAGAGAAAAAGCATTCTGCTGATTATGGCATTTTTGATTGGATGTTTTGTGTGTGCCTGTGGAAAAGAAGATGGCATTGTGAGTGAATCTCTTGTGGAAGATACGAAAGAAGTATCTTCCACAGAGGAAACAAAAAGTGCAGAGGAAGAGGCTGCAGAACAGTGGGAAAAGGGCTATAGACTTCCGGTGGACGAACAGGAAGAAAAGGAAGCTGAGAATGACTGCAGAGCGATGATGGAACATATTTATGAGATTTACAAAGAGGCAGATAAAGGAACTGCATCCAATGTTGTTTTAACTGATGAGACCATTCTTGAACTGCAGAAAAAGTTAATGGAAACGGGATATCCGGTTGTTACATTGGTAACCTATTCAAATATGGAAAATTATGAAAGCGTGGATTCTTTTCTTGAGGATTGCGCATCTGGGGAAAGCGGTTCTATAGTAATTTACGAGATACATGATGATGGTGGCATAGGTAGAATGAAATTTATTTATGATGGCACAGACATGTATGTTGTAAGCGCAGGAAGTGTATGGAATGAGAATGGCAAGTCGAGAATGTCTTATATATTTCACACTAGAATCAAAGAGTGGGAATATACAGAGAAAGGCTGGTTCTGCTATGAGTTGTGTGTACCAGAGCCACCGGAAGTAACAGAAATTGTGGATGGAAGCTGTTTGATCAGAGTAAAGCCAATGGCAGAAGAACAGCGTGAAATGTCAGAAAGATGCGTGAGAGGTCTTGGTTATCAGGGCAATAACATTTTATGTTCGAATTGGGATGTAGACCATATGGAAGAATTAGATTTCAATGGGATGTATGAATATCTGTATGCAATGAAATATGGAGATAAGTTCAATTCAGAGGATTATCCAGATGGAATTCCAAAGGAAGAATTTGAAAGTCTGATTATGGAGTATCTTCCGATAACAGCAGAGCAGATACGGGAGTACGCAGCGTTTGATGAGGAAAACCAAACCTATCTTTGGGAGAGACTTGGGTGTTTCAATTATGCTCCTACCTTCTTTGGGACTTCTCTGCCGGAGGTTGTCAATATTAAAGAAAATGATGATGGAACTGTGACATTGACGGTAGAGGCGGTATGCGATATGGTTATTTGTGATGATGCAGTCATAACTCATGAACTTACAGTGCGGTTTGCAGAAGATGGCAGTTTTCAGTATTTGGGGAATGAAATCCTTAATGATGGAATAATGGACATACCTGATTATCAGTACCGTATTAGGATAGAGTGACAACGAAATAATATGGCACAGCGTAAGAGAAAGGTGATTTAAGATGATATTAGAACAGAGATTTATGAAAGAAGATTTGGAAGAAGTGGGACAGGTATTTTCAAAATCTATGGAGCCGAAATGTCCAATATTGAAAAGTGGAAGCAAATTGAATAAAATGTGGAAAAGTTTGCTGATTATATTTTCTTTAATTTTATTCGGATGTAGTGCGGTGCTAACTGCCTTAAAAGGTGAATTTTCAACAGAACTAATTCTATATGTTTTGGTTGGAGTAATTGGATTTTTAACAGTGATAATTTGGAACGGGCTAGAAAAGAAAATGAAGCCAGCAGATGTGGTAAAACGAAAATATGGTGAACCTTTTGTTATTGCAATAAAGGAAGACACATTGGTTTACAAACAGATGGATTTCTCATATGTAGATATCAGAGTTGTTGTAGAATACAAAAATTTTCTATTTATAAAAGTGGATGGGAAATGGCTTATAATAAAAGCTGATGAGGAAGAGAAAGAAGTAATACTTTCAAAGATGAATGAAAAAATTACAATTCATTTCATGCAGGAGAAAGAACCATTTGATTTAAGAAAACTTCGATAAGGGGGGACACATGAAAAAATTAAAATTAGTTGGAATATTGGCAGCAGTTGTATTGATAGGCAGTGTGATTTCAATTCCACTTATAAATAACCATACAGCCTATAAGGTGGAAAAGGCATTATGTGAAATTCCGTTGCCAGAGGAAACAGAATTGATAGAGTCGTTGTCACAGGCTGGAAAGCTGACGGGTAACGGAAATGGAATGCAGTATTTCGGAGCAATTTTAATTCGAAGTGATTTGTCTTTGGAAGAACTGGATGCTTACTATTCAGGTTACAGAAGTAATGAATGGGAATGTTTGGTGGAAACTCAGGAAGGGCAGTCCATTGAGGTGATTGATTACGAGACACTACAATTTTCGGAAGAAATAAAGGGCAGTGGTTATTACATTGTATATTCTTGGGGAAGTGGAAAATCTCTATTGGAAGAGCTGGATATACGTGGACATTAAAAGGAGTGCTATAACAATGAAGAAATTTTTGAAGATTATGCTATGTATTATGGGTTCGCTTCTTGCAGCGATTGTAGTATTTGGGTTTTGCATTTCGTATACGGTAAATTACAAGAAGACAACTTGCGATACATCTGTTTCTCCAGATGGAAATATGAATTGACACTTCAGGCAGTCGGAGAACCAGACTGGCCTTTTGGTTCAGCAAGTGGACGATTAGTCCTTATGGAAGGCAAAGATAAGATATCTCAAACAGATTTTGAATTGCACAATGACGGTGGAAGCATCACAAGTAATTGTTGGAAAGTTACATGGTATGAGGACTATGTAGAAGTAATCCTATCAGGCGAAGAACAATTTGATGAGCAAGTCATTTTATATTTTGATGGTACGAAAGAATTACAGCAATTGACAGATATTGCAGATATTGAAGTGGACTATCCATCAGGAGAGAAATTAGATGAAAGCCGGGTTATAACCGAACAATCCTTTGAGGTAGATTTGAATGATTGGGGCGAGGTACGATTTGTGTCTTATCTGCCGACTTATGATACGCTTTGGGAAGATGTCTCATTTGTGCTGGCAAAGGACAATCAAATTGTGTACCATTTCCCAGCTTATTTTGAAAACAATAGTACTGAGAATGATAGTGTAGGTATGTTTGACAGCGTAGAGGCAGTTGGATTTCAAGAAATGAAAAATATGAAAGAGGATGATATTTCTATTTCTGCGATATGTGATTATGTGACATTGATTGAAACAGATGAAATATATGATGGATATCGTACTATATACCAACAATACTTCGCAAGCGAAGGATGTGATTTTATGATATCATATAGTGCGAGTGGAAATTCCAGAGCTATCTTAAATGAGAATGAGGAAATAATAGAATTTCTTGCATATGACAGACTTTCGGAAAATGAAAAATGTGAATTATATGTTTGGTACAGAAGTAAGAAAAACGCAGATGGTTCATGGCATATCTCAGAGGCAGAAATTCTTGATATGTTTGCTTATAATGTGTCTACAAAAGATGTGGTTAGTAGCGGTAAAACATCATGGTCAGCAACCGGAAATGAAAAGTATTATGAAATAACAGGTGAAAAATAAAATGAAATCGGGTAAGGGTCAGTTTGCGTAGTTGACCTTTACCCGATTTCTTTATTTCCAGATATTCATGTCTGACAAGATAGACATGGTTATTTCAGTTGCGTTGCCTCCGGTAGCATCGCTGTCTGCACCAATGTTGGTAGCAAAAAAGTATGTATTATCTGCAGTTTCAATATAGCCGATAAACCATCCGTTCACATCCTGGCCATCCACACGTCCGGTTCCGGTCTTTCCGTAGAATGTTCCGGCATCGGAAGAGGAAAGGCAGATGGCATCTTTTACTGCATTGATATTTTCAGGGGCGAAGCCAAAGCTGTTATTCTGCAGCCTGGTTAGAAGTTCGACCTGCTCTATTGGGGAAATCTTCAAGGAAGATTCCATCCAATAAGTGGAGAAATCACCACTTATATTTTCGTTTCCATACCCAATTTCCTCAATATAGTTGGAAATGTTAGCGGCTCCAAGCTGTTCGTCCACAGATTCAAAATACCAATTCACGGAGGAATTCATTGCAGACTGTAAGGTCTGATCCGCATTCCATGCTTCAAATGGATAGCTTTCTCCATTCCATGCAATAAAGGAATTTTCCGGGGTAATGATATCTTCTTCCAATCCGAATAGAGCATCATATATCTTGTAGGTGGAGTTTGGAGCAACTCGTAAGGTGGCGTGTTCCATGTTGTGTATGCTCCATGCATCATTTTCTAAATCGTATAAAACAAAACTGCCTTCGTATTCTCCAAAGTATGTAGAAAGGTTTACATAGGATATATTCTCTGATGAGGAATCCCATTGGTAGTGGCTTCCATCTGCTGCGTATGTAGAAATAAAAGGTGCGAATCCTATGAGAAGAACAGCAGTCAGCACAAATGCCGTCATACCTTTTACTCTTTTTATAAATGTCGGCTTTTCATAAGAGGCAATGTTGATAATTCTCCGTTTCATCTGCTCCATGTTTCCACCAAGGCCGGTAGCAAACGGAAAAGGAGTAAGTGAAACCTTCTCTGCAAAGTTAATCAATGTATTGCCATAACCTTCGTAAGCATCCTCTTCAAGCATTTTCAAAACGGAAGTGTCACAGGCAACCTCTCTGTCATTACGCATTTCTTTCAGTGCGTACCAGACAAGAGGATTGAACCAATATATTACTCCGGTAAGGTTCATCAGATAACTGGCAATAGCATCTTTGTGCTTATAGTGCTGCAGTTCGTGCAACAGCATATACCGCATATCGGATTCGTTGTAATCAGAGATCAGATGAATCGGCAGATAAATACACGGTTTCAAAAGTCCCACAATAATCGGAGATTTCAAAAATGCAGTACTGTAGATAGGGATATTTCTGTGAATTCCCATTTCCTCCAAACATCGATAATATAGTCTGCGTACTTCCGGGTTCTGAAGGGGAAGTGCAGATTTCTCCAAATTGCGTAGGCGGAGTGAGGATTTGATTACTAATATAATCATTGCAAAAATGCCTACAATCCATATCCCCAATAATATGTATCCGGCAATGGATGGTGTCTCGCTATTTACAGAAAGTGCGAAATCATTCATCCAGTCTGTATTTCCGGTCGGATGAATTCCCACAGCTTCTCCCATAGCGGTTGCGGTACCAGAAGCAGGAGAGCTTCTTAAGCTACCAAGCCACGAGAAGATTTGTGGAAATCCGATGAGACGGAACGGTATAAAGGGAACTGCCAGCAACCCAAGAAGCAGGAACCACAGATTATACTGCATCCGGCTGGACAGGTTGTTTTTGAATATCCGCTTGGCTATCAAAAGAATTCCGATGATACCGCTGATAAATATATTGCATATTAAAAAGCGTATCATAAAATTAGCCACGTTAATTTCCTCCTTTTTTTGACCTCTTGGAAAGAAGGGAACGTAGGGTGCCTATTTCTGTTTCAGACAGTCTGTCATTTTCTATATAGGCAGACAGCATGGCGGTGATATCCCCGTCATAGTATCGTTCCAGAAAAGAGTTGCTTTCCTGGCCGATGTATTCGCTTTCTTTCACGACTGGGGTATAAACAAACACTCGGCTCTGTTTTTCATAAGTCAGAACGCCTTTTGTTACGAGCCGTTTGATTAAAGTCTGTATCGTCTTAGGACTCCAACTTGTGGTCTGTAATAATTTATCTGTTATTTCATTGGTACTGATCGGCGCATGTTTCCATACGATTTTCATAACTTCAAATTCAGCTTCAGAAATCTGTGGTAAATCGCTCATTTCAAATCCCTCCTTAAATCTTACAGCTGTAATAAATATATTATAGACGTTATTTATGTGGTTGTCAATTTCAGAAAAAACATATTGGCTTGAAATCTTACTTGTGCAATAATTAAAATATTACACAAGTAAGATTTAGAGATGGCAACAAAAAGAAAAGAACCAGAATCACAACGGATTAGCTAGTTCCTTTACTCGTTTGAATTACCTCTTTTATGTATGAGTGCTAAGAGGTATTCAATTGCTGGAAGAATCTCGGCTGCCTCTTGCTCATCACATTCCCGTAGCATCAATAACAGTTTTTGTTGAACATTACGGAACAGACAGTGATTGAGGAGGTGGTTAAAAATGGCAAGAAGCATTACGGTTATACCAGCAAAGCAGATTTCGACTGCGGAATTAGGAACAGCACAGTCAGTGCAGAAATTGAAGATGGCAGCGTACTGCCGAGTGTCAACCGACCAAGAAGAACAGTTATTAAGCTATGAGAATCAGGTCAATTATTACACAAATTATATCAGCGAGAATCCACTCTATGAATATGCAGGGACTTATGCAGATGAAGGTATTTCGGGAACCAATACCAAAAAGAGAGATGAATTCAACCGTATGATTGCTGATTGCAGGGCGGGGAAAATAGACATGATTATTACTAAGTCCATTTCCCGATTTGCAAGAAATACGCTGGATTGCTTGAATTATGTGCGAGAGTTGAAAGATTTGGGGATAGGGATTATTTTTGAAAAGGAAAATATCAATACCCTCGATGCAAAGGGAGAAGTGCTGCTTACCATTCTTTCCTCACTGGCACAGGATGAGAGCCGGTCCATTTCAGAGAACTGCACATGGGGAATCCGCAGGAGGTTTGAAACAGGAAAGCATAAAATGAGTACCAAGCGTTTCCTTGGCTATGATGCGGATGAAACGGGTAAGTTGGTAATCAACAGGCTGCAGAAGCCGATTGTAGTGCGGCTGTATCAGGAATTTCTGGATGGAAAAACAACGGATTACATTAAAAGGATTTTTGAAAAGGAAGGGATTAAGAACTGGGATGGAGGCACAAAGTGGCAGGCTACAACCTTAATGAGCATGTTGGAAAATGAAAAGTACAAAGGGGATGCTTTGCTGCAGAAAAGTTATACGGTGGATTTCCTCACCAAGAAACGGACGCGGAACAAAGGGGAAATTCAGATGTTTTATGTGGAGGATGACCATGATGCCATCATTTCAAAGCGGATATGGGAATGTGTACAGCTTGAAATAAAACGCAGGAAAAAGTATCTGGAGGAGCATGGGACAAACTCCTATTCCCACCGGCCGGAAAGCAATCCATTTGCATCCAAGATAATTTGCGGAGACTGTAATAAGGTGTTTGCACGGAAAGGCTGGCGGAGCAGCACGGGCGTTGACCGTAAGGTATGGCAATGCAGTGAACGCTACAAGGTCAAAGGAGTCATGGGATGTGCCAACTGCCACGTAGAGGAAAAAAACGCTGATAAAGGCATATCTGATGGCTTGGAATGTGTTGGTGGAAAACCGAGAGGATTTCATGGAGCAGTGGACAGAACAGCTGCAGAGCGAGAACCTATTAGAAGGTTATCGAGCAGAGAAGTTCATAGAATACACCGATGGGGCAGAACCTTTGACGGAGATGGACACGGACTTCATGCTGAAAACACTAGACTACATCAAGGTTTTTGAGGATGGAACATTGGTGGTGGTGTTTCTGGACGGAACGGAGATTGAATGTAAAAATGAAGAGGAGTAAGAGAAGAGACCGATTGGGAGATTCACGATCCCTGATCGGTCTTTTTCTTGTAAATTTATGCATTGTTTACTTGTAATATTTTCCAGAGAGTGTTATAATTTAAATTAGCACTCGACAAGATGGAGTGCTAACAATAAAGTGACTATTAAGTATTATGTATTGAGAGGATAGAACAAAATGAGTAAGCAAGTATATATAAGTGCAGATTATTCGATGTACGATGGTGATCGTGACGTTGTTGAAGAGTTAAACAAATGGGGAAGCGATAATCTTCACAAGGTGGATTTTATTGATATGTCTAAAGTGGCATCGGGGAGCGTTTCAAAAGATCCTGATTGCCGTATATGCGATTTAAAACAAGAATTCAATAGACAGATTAATGCTTCATCTGCAGTTATTTTTGTTGTTGGAGATAAGACTGCTTTGCGTACTGCAGGGAGTGCTTGCAGACGAGCTGGTAACGACCAATTGCTCTGCGATTGTACACCTTATAAACAAAATACAAATGGCACAAAACCATGTAAGGTGTATTTTACTTCCACTCCCGGTGAGAATGATGATGTAGGATGTATTAATTCGTTTTCATATTTGAAACATGAATTTAAACAGGCTGAAAAACGAAATAAAAAAATTATTGTGGTTTATAATTCTTTACGAAAAGAGCCAGATTGGCTTCCTTCTTATATGAAAAATTATGCAGATAGCGCAAGACCTTTCTGGACGAAAAATTTATGGGGAGAAAAAGTGGGAGATTATTCATACATAAAAGAGGTGCTTGGCTTTTGAGTGATTTATTAAAGAAAAGTGCGGCATATGCTTTTGCCGCCATTTCTGTAGTTTTTACTTTCGTACCGGAAGCTATATTTGGAAAGGTTATATTGATATCGGAAGGCGTTCTTAAACAGTTTGGCTTAAGGGACTATACTTTAGAAATCAATATTATCATGAATCGTGTACTTACTTTTGTGATTATATGGTTTATTACAGCGATTGGATATAAAGTATATTTGCTTTTACGAAATAAAATTAGTATAAAAGGGAACAATTATAAGATTACAGTGGAATATGGAGATTTGCTCAAAACTAAAAAATGTAAAAGGGTAATTAATTTTGATGAATGTTTTTCAACACATATTGGAAATGCGCCGGCTGATATAAAATCGACTTCGATTTGTGGACAATACTTAAGTGCTAACCCGAATATAAATATACGATCATTAATATCAAGTTCACAACTAAAGCCCCTTAAGAGTAAATCGAAATACCAGAGTAAAGAACGGTATGAATCAGGGAGAATAGTACCTAATGGGGATGACCTGCTGCTGGCATTTGCTAAACTAGATAAAAATGGATTGGGTAGATTTTTTACACGCGAAGAGTATTTGGAGTGCTTATCAATATTATGGGAAGAAATAGATAAGTATTATGGGCAACAAGATGTGTGTATACCGATTTTAGGAGCTGGATTAACTCGCTTTGACGGAGGCTCAGGTGCATCAATTCCTCAGCAGGAATTACTTGATATGATGATTTGGTCTTATAAATTAAGTTCGTATAAAATAAAAGCGCCTTATAAGTTGCGTATTATATGCAGAAGGAGTGAAGATTTTTCATTGGACAAAATTGATTCGCAAATATAAAGCAATAAGTTATGACTAATGTAAAATTCTTTATCTACTTTTTGGAAGATAAATTAACAGATGTAGATTGGAGTTGTGATTCTTGATTGTTTTTATTTATTGAAAATGCTGAAGTGAAAAGTTTATTTTTGCTTTGAAAACAACGATTTTCCGATGGAATTTAATCATGCCGGAAAAAAGAGGGTAAACAAAGGAGATGAGGTGATTTCAACTTATACGTTTTCTCTACCCATGAATCGCTTGATTCCGTAGGGTAAGACTAAGTTCCATTTTATCCCTGGGAAAATAGAAATAAACTTTTCACTTCTTAATTTATTGAAAATGGCGGTGGAATTTAGAAATTCATTTTTGGATTTATTGAAAATAATTAAAAATAATTGACTTTTTGCTGTAGAGAGGGTACAATAAAAATGATATCCGTAATCTACTTTTGTAGGTTGGGCAAAGAGTTGCTCTGTCTAATTGAAGTTTTTCTTTCAATTAGACTTTTTTTGTTTTGTACAAGTAATATGAAAAATACGTTGTTAATAGTTTAAGAGGAAAGGTAAACAATAAATAATATCAAGTTGAACACCTTTTATCTGATAAGTGGGAGGTGACTTTGTGAGTATTGAGTTTAAAGATTGCTTCCTTCATTTCTTAGATCGAGAATTACTAGAAACGCAGGGGGCTTATAATAGAGTTATAGAAGAATCAATTAGTAGGGATGTACGTTTTATTTTATTAAATTCACCAGGAGACTTGATTTTATCGGCTTCTTTTCTGTTTGAAAGTAAATACGCATATGCAATATTTGAAGAATTTTATAATTTTTTTGTTGAAGGTAAATTTGTTATAGCAATTACATATGACAGCATTATAAAGATGGTTAGTGCCAAGCAGGAGCAGTATAAAGGAAAGGCTTCTCTTTTTCCAAATTATTTTAATAACTTATGGCATGTATTAGCTGAGAGTGGTGTTATGTTTGTGCCTAAGAAAGAGAATACAACAATATACATAGCCAATGAAATGCTGGATAAATTGCAAGTGTATAATTTGATTGAAGAAAAAAGTAATATTCCTTATTTACAGGAGGTTATTGAGGAACGTGGGAAAATGGCTATTACACATCATTTGTTTGATCCGGTATATCAAAAACAGGGTGTTTCAGAAAGAGATCAAGATGCAGTAAATACATTGATAACAGAGTGTTATATTAGATCATACATGGAATATTTTGATGCAACAATACCAGCAGGCTTAATATGTGGAATATATACGTATGACTATTTATCGAATAATGCTCCACTAGCAGATATATCTTTTTGGGTTAAGTTGTATAAACAAATTGGACTGTATAGATTTGTATGTACATGCCCGACTATTTTATTAGAGATGATTATAAAAAGTGAT
>OHPL01000170.1_pt1 | contig 47887 bp, 47 predicted proteins | sample 1577711 | NCBI WGS metagenome assembly OHPL01 (sample SAMEA3879538, study PRJEB24766) | human gut metagenome | biome: human-associated habitat; feature: feces | place: USA | collected 1985/1987
CGCCAGTTGGCGCGCCCGTAGTGGTATTGGGGAATTACAGCTTGGAATAGGCGACAGCGATCTTGCTTGCTGCGTGCGCATTGTTGTAGGCCAGCTCCAGATTGGCGGCGAAGGACTTGCCCTCGGTCATGTCCTTGATGTGCGCCAGCAGGTACGGCGTGATGGCCTTGCCGTGGATATGCTCGGCGTTTGCCTGTGCAACAGCCTTGTCGATGATGCCGTTCATGTAGTTCGGATCCATCGCGTACTGCTCCGGGATCGGGTTGCCGACGACTGCGCCGCCCTTGAGGCCGATGTCCCACTTGGCCTTCATGATCTTTGCGACCGTTTCCTCATCCTTGCAGTTGTAGTCGAGCTTGAAGCCGGAGGTGCGGCAATAGAACGCGGGCAGCTCGTCCGTGCGCAGACCCAGAACGGGAACGCCCTGCGTCTCGAGATATTCCAGCGTCAGTCCGAGATCAAGAATGCTCTTTGCACCCGCGCAGACGACGCAGACGGGGGTGTTGGCCAGTTCCTGCAGGTCAGCGGAGATATCCATGGTCTTTTCCGCGCCGCGGTGCACGCCGCCGATGCCGCCGGTGGCGAAGAAACGGATGCCTGCCATGGAGGCGATGATCATGGTGGTCGCAACAGTGGTCGCGCCGGTCATGCCGGTTGCCAGATACACAGCCACATCGCGGCGGCTGACCTTGCCGACGCCCTCAGCCTTGCACATAACGAGCAGCTCTTCAGCGTTCAGACCGACCTTCAGCTTGCCGCCCATGATCGCGGTCGTCGCGGGGACAGCGCCCTCTGCGCGGACGATCTCTTCGACCTTGTGCGCGAACTCCACGTTCTGCGGATAGGGCATACCGTGGCTCAGAATGGTGGATTCCAGTGCGACGACGGGCTTGCCCGCGTCGATGGCCTCCTGAATTTCAGGGGTAACAGACAGATAATCCTTCAGATTCATATGAATAACTCCTTTCAGATGGGTGTACAAGATCAGATGCGGTGCGCCAGCAGAATTTCTTCGAGCAGGGGAATGCTCATGTTCGGGTTGATCGTCCGCTCGTGCGAGACGGCGGCAATGCCCGCAGCCATGGCATAATCCAGCGTCTTTTTAACGTCGAAGCCATGGAGCGTGGCGTACAGCATGGCGGCGGCAAAGGAATCACCCGCGCCGGAGGCATTGACCATTTTTGCCGGTCTTAATTTGCGGCGCAGGACCGTGCCGGTGTCGTCCATGTACAAACAGCCCTCCGCGCCGAGGCTGACGAACAGCCGCCGGAGGCCCTTGTTCAGAACGGCCTCGCCCGCGCGTTCCAGATCGCTGTCGGACTGAATTTCCATTCCGGCCAGAATTCCAAGCTCCATGCGGTTGGGCTTGGCGGTGTGGAAGCGGCCGATGAACGGTGCAACGACACGCGCATACGTGCACGAAACAGGGTCAACGCAGATGATCTGCCCCGGCGTGCAGAGGTCCAGCAGCTGCAGCAGCGTTTTTTCACCCATGCAGGGGTCGCAGGTGACAACATCCGCGCCCTGGATCAGCGCTTTTTTCGACGGCAGGTAATCCTCCGGCATATCCTGCTGGACAATGCGCATATCGGACATACCGACCAGCATATCGCCATCTGCGTCCAGAATGGACAAATACATGGAGGAGCTTGCGCCCCTTGCCGCATACAGATGGGACGCGTCGATCCCGGCGTCTTCACAGGAGCGGCGGATGAACGCGCCGAAGGTATCATCACCCACGCAGCTCAAAAGCTTGACATCCGCGCCCAGCCGGGCGAGGTTTTCACACACGTTGCGCGTCACGCCTCCGGCGGACAGGCTGATGTGGCCGGGATTGGAATCACGCAGATGGATGGGCGCAAGGGACGCGCCGTTGAGGTCTGCATTCGCAGCGCCGACGCCGACAATATACGGCTGTTTGTCCATGAAAAACGCCTCCTCTTTTCTGGTGAAACAGTATCATAGCGAATCGACCCGAAAAAGTCAAGAGAAAAAATATGTACGTTTTGTAAACCCTTTCGAGCATAGAAAAACCGGGCGCGCCGTGAGGCGCGCCCGAGGGGAAGCTTGATCAGCGGGTGAGGAAGAACATGAGGGCGAAGAGGATCGTGATGACCCAGGTGCCAGCATTGATCTCCTTGATCTTGCCGGTGAAGATCTTGATGAAGACATAGGAAATGAGGCCGAATGCGATGCCGTAGGAGATGTTGTAGGTCAGCGGCATGAACGCGACGGTCATGAAGCCGGGAACCGCAGCGGCGGGATCGTCCCAGTCGATGGAGCGGACATTCGCCATCATGAGAACGCCGACATAGATCAGAGCCGCAGCGCAGGCGTAGGTCGGGATGAGCTGTGCGACAGGCGCAAGGAACATCGCGATGAAGAACAGAGCAGCAGTCGCCATGGAGGCAAGACCGGTGCGGCCGCCCTCGGCAACGCCGGCAGAGGACTCGACGAACGTGGTGACGGTGGAGGTGCCGCAGACAGCGCCGCAGCAGGTGGCGATGGCGTCAGCCAGCATGGCCTTGTCCATGTTGGGGACGTTGCCGTCCTTGGTCAGCATATTACCGGCAGCGCAGGCGCCGTACAGCGTGCCAAGGGTATCGAACATATCGACCATGCAGAATGCAAGCATGGTGGTGAGGAACATAACGATGAAGTTGCTCATGCCGTGCTCGGCAATGTACGGGCTGAAGTTGAAGCCTTCGGTGAAGACCTTGCCGAACGCCTGTGCGCCGAACTCCTTGAATGCACTGAAGAAATCGGAGGTCAGGTTGGGAGCGACAGCGGTAGCATAGAAATCAGGAATCGTGATGAGGCCGATGACGTAGTAGAGAACTGCGCCGCCGAGCATGCCCCACAGAACAGCGCCCTTGACCTTCTTCTTGGACATTGCGCCGATGGCGAAGACCGCGATGATGGTCAGGAGCATCGGGAAGATGTTGGCCCATGTCGCGGAGCCGGAGAAGACGTTGAAGGAAGAGAGATTGACGAGCGTTGCGCCGTCGTCCACGACGATACCGGCGTTCTGCAGGCCGATGAACGCGATGAACAGGCCGATACCGGCGGAGATCGCGGTCTTGACAGCGGCCGGGATGGCGTCGAAGATCATCTTGCGCAGGCCGGTGACGGTCAGCAGGACGAAGACGATGCCGTCAACCAGAACGAGAACCAGCGCGTTTGCGTAGCTCAGGCCGAAGGTGAAGCAGACGGTGTAGACGAAGAATGCGTTCAGGCCCATGCCGGACGCCTGCGCCAGCGGCAGGTTGGACAGCAGACCGATGAGAACGGTGCCGATGACGGCGGAGATGGCGGTCGCGATGTAGATCGCGCCGTAGCTGACAGTGCCGAGGCTGGAGAACATACCGGCGTTGACCATCAGAATGTAGGCCATTGCCATGAAGGTCGTCACACCGGCCATGATCTCGGTGCGCACGGTCGAGCCGTGCTCCTTTACCTTAAAGAAATTGCTCATGTAGGGAAACCATCCTTTCTTTTTCTCGCGGGCGGGCAAAAGTTTTTTAGCCCGCCTGACTTTCTGACAGATTGATTATAGAGGAAAGCGCCTATAAATACAAGAGTCGACACCGACAAAAAAGTTCACGGAAAATTCACACTACTGCACAAAAAATGTGTCGTTTTCGCCAATGGCGAAAAAAACAGGACGGAAGAAGGAATTGACAAGCTGGCGTTTGGCCGGTATAATGTTTTTTTGGGAACGACCCGACGCATGTAAGGATATGAAGGAGAAGATTCTGCATGAAATATAGAATGAACATTGCCGGTCTTGACCGGGATCTGCCGCTGTGCAAGGTATCCGACGATCTGTATATCGGCGCGTTCGTCATGTTCGGCGACGCGGAGATCACCGTCGCCTGCGCGCGCGAGCTGCTGGCCAGAGCGCCGAAGGACTATGATTATCTGCTCACGGCTGAGGCCAAGAGCATCCCCCTCATCCACGAGATGGCCCGCCAGTCCGGCGCGAAGGAATATTTCGTCGCCCGCAAGGGCCTAAAGGTCTATATGCCCCGCCCGCTGCACGTGACGGTCCGCTCCATCACGACCCAGCACGATCAGGACCTGTACCTGTCCGGCGAAGAGGCCGATAAGATCCGCGGCAAGCGCGTGCTGATCGTCGACGACGTGATCTCTACCGGCGAATCGCTTCGTGCGATGGAGGAGCTGGTCGAAAAGGCAGGCGGCACGGTCGCGGGCCGCATGGCCGTTCTCGCCGAGGGCGACGCGCAGGCGCGCAAGGACATCGTCTACCTCAACAAGCTCCCCGTCTTCAACGCCGACGGCACAGTCAAGGAATAAGTACATATCATATCGCAAAACCCTCTGCCGCTTAAATGCTGCGCAGAGGGTTTCGTCTGTTTTCAAAGGCTCTGCTGAAAGGGGAGGCCAAACCGTGCGGGGGCCTACTCAGCCTCTTCCGCCAGATCGATGCCGTTGAGCTCGACGCCCTCGTCGGCCTTGATGAGGATGTACCGGACGCCGCCGAGCGTGCGCGTCTCGATGAGATCGGGCCGCTCGGGGTTGACGGTGATGGACACATCCGGCGTCTTGACAACGCACTTTTTCACGTCGATCAGGTTCCGGGGGTTGAGCACCGCGCCGCCGCCGAAGGATTCGTCGAACTGCGCGCCGAACTGCATCCGCTTTTCCTCCGACACGCCGCAGCTCTCCAGCACGTCCTTCAGCTCGTCGCCGCTGACGACCAGCGGATCGTCGCTTTTTGCCTCCTGCCACGCGTCGATGCGGTCCTTGATCTCCTGCCGCACCTGCTGGACGACGGCAAGCGAGCATTCGTCGTCCAGCGCATTGCGCAGCACGCCGCTGAAGGTGTCGCGCTGCTCGTCTGCGGGCATCGGCGGCTGGACATGGAACAGCGCGTCGATGAGCGGCTGATTGTCCGCGCCGGAGGAATGCGTGTAGAACAGGCAGTTATACAGATTTGTCCGCCGTCCGTCAAAGGCGGGGAAGAGGAAGCCGACCTCCGGCATACCGGCGGCCCAGCCTGCCGAGCGGTTGTGGAAGGTCTTTTCCTCGGCAATGTAGCTCAGAAGCTCCCTGCCCGGCTTGACGGGGCAGACGGCGCAGACAAAATAGGAGAAGACCTCGCTGCCGTCGTCGAGCTTCGCGCCGTCTTTCGCCTTGAACGGCACGTCGTAGTGCTCATGCGCCAGCAGGATCAGGAAGTTTTCTTCAAAGCTGACCGCGCCGATGATGGTCTGGAACAGCTTCTGCCGCGCCTCCTCGTCGTCCAGCGCCGTCTCGCGCAGGCGCATGAGCAGCCGGTGCTCGTCGGAATCGGCAACCTGCTTTGTGGTGAACGAGAGGTCGAGCAGGTTCTTATCCGGCGTGCCGGACAGCGCGCGGCGGAAGATCGCCAGATATTTTTCCCTGTCCTCCTCCGTCATCAGGCCGAACGGCTCCCGGAACGTGGACAGAACCTCGCCGCTAGACGCGACATAGCAGCCGTAAACAGCGGTCAGATTGGTGCGGTCAGGCTTCATGCGGCGCCGCAGCTCGCCGATCTCTTTGTTTGTCATGGGAAAAACTCCTTGTGCTGAAAGTCTATTTATTATATCATAGATGAAAGCTGATTTCCAGCCGGAACTCTTTTGCACAGAAGTCGTCCAACCCATCAGAAGGGAGAGACTACCATGATTTTTTATTTAAAAGAGGAATTTCTGTCGTTTGACCACTTTGATATCTGGGACGAAAACGAGAACCTTGTCTACAGCGCGGACCGCGAGTTTTTCAATTTCGGCAAAAAGCTGATCGTGCAGGACGCCTCCGGGCGGCAGGCCGCCGCCGTGCAGCACGTGCCGTTTTCGCTGCCGTGTACCTATGCGCTGACCATCGGCGGGCGGGAATACGACCTGACGCGGAATTTTGCGTTCTTTTCCCGCAGCTATTCTCTGGACGAGCTGGGATGGGAGATTGAGGGCGACTTTATGAGTCTGGACTATGAGATCACGCAAAACGGCCGCCGCGTCGCGGCCATTTCCCGCGCCTTCCTGACCCTTGGCGACCGCTACGCGTTAGAGGTATTCGACCCGCAGGACGCGCTGATCGCCCTGTGCACCGTCCTTGCCATCGACTGCTGCGACGAGGAGCACAGCCGGTAACGGACGCGTGCGCATCCGCTGAAAGGCAGCTCCCCGTATCATGCAGGCCATGATACGAGGAGCTTTTTCCGCGCTGCGCGCGAACGCCTTATTGTTTGCGCACCGGGTAGCAGGCTTCGGTGACGAATTCTTCAGGGTTCTGTGTTTCGTGCGGGCTGACGTGGTAGATGTTGAACATCGGGCCGTCGCATTCATAGCCGTTGTCCGCGATCCACGCGGCGATGGCCGCGTAGACCTCGCCGATCCTTTCATACGGGCCGCGGAACGTGCAGCTTGCGACGGTAACAGCGGGAAGCGTTCTGAATTTCACGTGCGCTGTATCGGGATAGCTGCCCTTGACGGTCTTCCACGCTTCGATCTCTACGTCGTGCTCCTTGTATTCCCCGTCGAGGAACGTCACGGCGCAATAGCACGGCTCGTCCGGGACGAGGCGCATCCCGTCCGTCTCCTCACAGAGCGTCTTCCAGACGCTTCCTTCTTCTGCATAGCACGGGATGGTCGTATGGACACAGGCCGCATAGCGTTCGGGGATGGTCTTGATGGTCACATTGTACTGCATGATGTCTTCCTTTCCCAGCCTGTTTTTGGCTGATTCCAGAAGCAGCAGCTGCCGCGCTGTTTTTGCCGCGTCGGCTTCCAGCTCGCGCCGTCTTGCTTCAAAGTACGGTGCGAGCTTTTCCGCGTCATGGCCGATCTCGGTCATGCGGCACACGTCGGCGAGGGAAAAGCCCATGTCCCGCAGGGCCGTGATCCAGCTGATCTGCGGCAGCTGATCCTCGCGGTAATAGCGGTAATCCGACTCCGGATCGATATACGCCGGGTGCAGCAGGCCGATCTCGTCGTAGTAGCGCAGCATACGGATACTGACTCTGGACAGTTTTGAAAATAATCCGATTTTCAGCATTACGGTACCTCCATGCTGTTTTTTTGAGCTCCCCGACAGCATACAGCCTGACACAGTGTCAGAGTCAAGTGCTTTTTATTTCTTTTTTTCGCCCTGTCCGACCAACCGCAGCACAGCCATCACGGCGCCGTACAGGATGCCTGCGATCGCCCAGATGAACCAACTGTATTTTGCCTGCGCGTTGCCATACGGACCGAAGGTGTAGAACGTGAAAATAGCAGTCACGATCAGCCAATAGCAGACACTGACCGTCCCGATCAGGCGGCTTTTGGACTTTCTCTGGCGGGTGTAGTCGCCCTCTTCCAGCAGCTTTTCCATCGCGGCAGTCTGCGTCCCGGCATAGACGAACGCGAGGCAGGCCAGCGCGACAAAGCCCAGCAGCAGGCACACCGCACCGATGTACATGAGATCAGAGCCCGTAAGGCACATACTCACAAACAGCGGCAGGACGGATACGATGCACAGAATCGTGCCAATGAGATTCAGGCGGTTCGCCATGGGCTCAAAGTCCTGACGGCGCTGCCGTACCATGCCGCTCACGCCGTATTCCGTCTCAAACGGCTCGGTTTCCAGAAACGCAAACGGCTTCGCCTTCGCGCCGCACGTCAGGAAAATGCCGACTGCGGCGGCGACCAGCACGATCAGGACGCTCAGGCCGATGCCAGCCGCCGCATTTTCTGTGATGCGGGCGGTGTACTCGCTCAATCCGCCGAGCAAAATCAGCAGAATGGGTGAGATCACGCACAAAAACGTAGCCAGCGCCAGCCTCGGCGCGGCAGCGCGGCGCAGTTCCAGATAGCGCGAAGCCTCCTCCATGCTCACACGGCGGCGCTGCGGCTGCTCGGGAAGGCTGGGCACAGGCTCCTGCTCTTCCAGTTCATCCTTTAATAAGTAATCTGTGCTGACGCCGAAGATGCGGCTCAGCTGGACGATCTTATCAAGGTCGGGGACGGACTGCGCGCCCTCCCATTTGGATACGGACTGCCGCGAAACATTCAGTTGCTGCGCAAGCTCCTCCTGCGACCAGCCCTCCTTTTTCCGCAGGGCGATCAATTTGTCTGCAAAGATCATGGTTTTCTTCCTCCTGTGATTTGGGAACGATGCCGCTATTCTACGAGATCATGCGGTTGCACGCCAGCAAGTTTGCCGGAAAATCTGTCAACTGCCGGTTGCAGCTGCGGAATTTCAGGATTTCTTTATACTTCGTTTACAAACTGTTCACCACAAACCGGGCAAAATCCGGTATCCTTGGAGCATAAGGAAGCTGCTTCACGGAAATCTTCGTGGAGAGCCAACAGCAGCCTTTTAAATAGACATTCATCCATTTCTCCTCTCTTTTCTCTTTTTCTCTCAAGGAAAGCCGCCGGCAGCCATGCCGGCGGCTTTTCGTCGGTCTGTGCAGGCGCCTCTGGGCAAATCCGTACTGCCTGGCCAGCCGAAAAAATGCGCCCGGCGGCTCCGTCAGGCGCATTTTTTGATTATATGGTTTCCAGCTTGATCGTTCCGTCCTCGCAGGTCGCTTTGATAGAGCGGAAGGGGTCGACATAGCTTTTGATGATACGCTCGGCGATGGGGTCTTCGAGGTCGGTCTGGATGGCGCGGCGGAGGTTGCGCGCGCCGTAGGCCACGGAGTAGGACTTTTTGACGAGATAATCCTTGACGCTCTCGTCCCACGTGAATGCAATGCCGCGGCCCTCCAGCGACTGCTGCAGCTCCGCGAGCATGATATCCGCGATGCCGCGGAAATTGTCCTCGCTTAGCTGGTTGAAGCAGACGATCTCGTCGACACGGTTGATGAATTCAGGGCGCAGGAACTCGCCCAGCGCCTTCATGGCCTTCTCCTTCGACTGCTCGGTCAGACTGCGGCCAAAGCCGACGCTGCCGCCCTTCTGGTTGGAGCCTGCGTTGGAGGTCATGATGATGATCGTGTTCTCAAAGTTGACGACCCGGCCCTGCGCGTCGGTGATGCGGCCATCATCGAGAATTTGCAGCAGGATATTCAGCACGTCCGGATGGGCCTTTTCCAGCTCGTCAAACAGGATGACGGAATACGGGCGGCGGCGGATCTTTTCGGTCAGCTGACCGGCCTCGTCATAGCCCACATAGCCGGGAGGCGAACCGATGAGCTTGGAAACCGTGTGCTTTTCCATATACTCGGACATATCCAGGCGGATGAGAGCATCCACGCTGTCGAACATGTCGCTTGCCAGCTGCTTGACCAGCTCCGTCTTGCCGACACCGGTCGAGCCGACGAAGATAAACGAAACCGGGTGCTTTTTGACCTGAATGCCGACGCGGGAGCGGCGGATGGCGGACACGACGGAGGCAATGGCCTCGTCCTGCCCGACGATGTGCTTTTTCAGCTCCGCGTCGAGGTTCAGAAGCTGCTCGTATTCCTGCGCGCGGATCTTGCTGGCGGGGATCTTCGTCCAGAGCTCGATGATGCGGGCCAGATTGTCGATGGTCAGCGCGGGCTTCGGCAGCTTTTCCAGCTCCGTGATCTCGGAATCGAGCTGCAGGTTGCGGCTGCGCAGCTCCGCCATGCGGGCGTAATCGTCCTGCGTCTTTTCGGCGTTCTCCGTGAGCATGGAAAGCTCCAGATCATAATCGGCGTGCTCTTTTTTGAGCGCTTCGAGCCGGCCGATGTTCTTATTCTTGAGGTTCACGTCCGAGCACGCCTCGTCGATGAGGTCGATGGCCTTATCCGGCAGGAAACGGTCAGTGATATAGCGCTCGGAGAGCAGGACGGCCTGCCGCGCGATCTCCGGGGAGATCACAACGCCGTGGAACGTCTCATAATAGTGGCTGATGCCGCGGATGATGGCAATGGATTGTTCAATGGTTGGCTCGGCGACGGTGACGGGCTGGAAGCGGCGCTCAAGCGCGGCGTCCTTTTCGATGTGTTTGCGGTACTCGTTGAAGGTCGTCGCGCCAATGACCTGGATCTCGCCGCGCGAAAGCGCGGGCTTGAGGATATTGGCGGCGTTCATGGAACCCTCTGCATCGCCTGCGCCGACGAGATTATGCACCTCGTCAATGACCAGAATGATGTTGCCGAGTTTTTTGACCTCTTCAATGAGGCCCTTCATGCGGCTTTCAAACTGGCCCCGGAACTGCGTGCCCGCGACGAGGGCCGTGAGGTCCATGAGATAGACCTCCTTGTTCTGGAGCTTATACGGAACGTCCTTGTCGGCGATCTTCTGCGCAAGGCCCTCGGCGATGGCAGTCTTGCCGACGCCCGGCTCGCCGATGAGGCAGGGGTTATTCTTCTGGCGGCGGTTGAGGATCTGAATGACGCGCTCCGTCTCCTCCTCGCGGCCGATGATGCGGTCAAGCTTGCCGTCACGCGCTTTCTGCGTCAGATTCTGGCAGTAGGTGTCGAGGAATTTGTGCTTTTTGTTCTTGGGGTTCGGCTTGTCGCCGGAGCGCTGGCGGCTCTCGGTTTTTTCCGGCTCCGGGACGGCAGGCGTGTTGTCCTGCCCCTGACCGGCGGCGCCGAAGAGCTTGTTGAGGAAGGGGAACGTGGCGGTCTGGCTGTCAGCCTCGTCGTCCTCGCTGCCGTCCTCCGCGTCATGGCCCTGACTGAGCAGGCTCTCAAGGCCGTTCATGGCCTCGGTCATTTCGCCGTTGAGATTTTCGAGGTCGTCCTCTGAAAGCCCCATGCGTTCGATCATATCGTCGACGGGCTTGATGCCCATCTCCTTTGCGCATTTGAGGCAGAGGCCCTCGTTGACGGTCTTTCCGCCGTCGATTTTCGTTATAAAAACGACTGCAAGATTCTTTTTGCATCTTGAGCACAGGGTCGGTTTCATAAAAGGCTTCTCCTTATCGTGTTTCCTTCTGCAAAGTATATCACAGGCAGGCCGTCGTATCTTTGCAGAATTGTAAACGTTTTTTGGAAAATTATTTACGGGACATACAGCGTCCCGTGGCCGTTGGCCAGGAGAATGGCAGAGCCGTCCTCGCGCATGACGGCGCTGGACGCGCCGGTCGTGTTGTCGGAAACGGCGTATTCCGTGAGATTCTGATCGTAAATGGAAAGCGCACCGCTCGTCAGGAGGGCGAGATACTTGCCCGAAGCGGAAATGTCCAGAATCTGCTCGCTGATTGGAAGCGTGCCGAGCACTGTCCCGTCATACCCGACGGTCAGGGCGGTATAGCCGTTTCCGGCCTTATAGAGATTCATGACGAGCGTGACGAAGCCGTTTCCGTCCAGCGTGTAGTCCTTGAGATAGGCGTCCTCAAAGGCGTAGCTGCCGAGGCACTGGCCGTCCAGCTCATAGAAATACAGCGCGTCTTCACACAGGACGCAGAGCGTGTTTCCGGGCAGGAAATGCAGATCGTAGATCAGGGCATTTCCGATGGGGATGGTGCAGAGAATTTCCTCCGAATCCGTCCGGAAGAGGACGACGGAGGACTGGAACATCCCGTCCTCCTGCCCGAGGGCGGCAGCGGCGGCGTATTTTGCGCCGGAGGAGACGGTGCAGCGCATGAAATACTGGCTCGATGAGAGCCAGCGGTAGATCAGCGCCTGCTGGCTGTTGTAGACATAGAGCACGGCGCGATAGCCTGACTCACTGGATAAATAGCAGATGCTGCTGTCAGACGCAATATCTGCGTCCAGAATCGGCTTCTGGGATGAAACGTGCAGGACGGAGCCGCGTTTCTGGCTGGCGGCCTCCAGCGTATTGCCGCCGGTGTCGTAGGCCAGCGCGAGGTCACCGCCGGTCTTTAAAACTGGCGCGGACATGGACGCCTGAATGGAGGCTGTCTCCACGCCGTCCTTATCGTAAAGACTCAGGCCCGTCGCGGAGGCGACGGACAGCCCGCCGGACAGCCCAGCATAGCGGTTGGAGTTGCTTTCGTCGTAGACGAATCGGCCCGTTTTGCTGTCCTCGGAGACGTTCAGATAGCGCACGTAGCGCTGCAGCGCGTCCAGATTCAGCCGGTCGCGGAACACATAGGCCGCCACGCCGCCCGTGACAAACACGAGCAGGACCGCAAACACGGCGATCCGCTTTCCTAGGCCCGGATGCTTCTGCGGATGCAGCTGCGAGATATTATCCGACATGGAAAACCGCCTTTCCGTCATCATACCAGAGCTGCGTCATGTAAAGCCCGCCGGGCGGGACGGTCGGCCCCGCCGCCGTGCGGTCGCCGTTCAGGAGGATCTGCGCGACGGCCTCCGGCGGGAACTTTCCTTCGGCGGCATAGACGCAGGTGCCCGCCATGGCGCGGGCCATATTATAAAGAAAGCCGTTGGCGCTGACGCGCAGCGAAATGAGATCGCCGTCGCGCTCGACCTTGTAATCATAAACCGTGCGCACGGTGGATTTGACATCCGTGCCGACCGAGCGGACGGCGGCGAAGTCGTGCGTGCCGATGAAGCAGTCCGCCGCGCGCTGCATGACTGTCTCGTCCAGATGCTTGGGGTAGAACCATGCACGGTTGACATAAAACGGATCGCGGATGCCGGAATTATAGATCAGATACGTATATTCCTTTTTGACGCAGGAGCCGATGGCGTTGAAGTCCTCGTGCACCTCCATCGCGTTTGTCACGACGATATCCTCCGGCAGGTGCGTGTTGAGCGCATACGGGATGCGGTCACACGGAATGCGGGCGGAAGTGCGGAAATTGGCGACATAGACGCGTGCGTGAACGCCTGCGTCCGTGCGGCCGCAGCCGGTCATATGCACCGGATGGCCGACGACGGCCGCCGCCGCCTCTTCCAGCGTCTGGCCGACGGTCGTGACCGTCTTCTGCACCTGCCAGCCGTGATAGGCCGTTCCGAGATATTTGAGCGTCAGGGCGATGTTGCGCATAGGATACTTCCTTATCATCTGAGTGTGAGCGGTGGAAATAGGAGGGCGCTTGTAGGGGCCGATGCCCACATCGGCCCGGCGGATTGCATCGTTTTTACGGTAATCTTCGGCGAATTCGTAACTTCTCATCGGGCCGATGTGGGCATCGGCCCCTACAACTCATTGGGTAGATACAGTACGGATTCGCATCGGGCCTTCGCTTTTTTCGTCTGCCTGCTGCAACCTTTCAGGGGAGTCTTTTGTTACAGGCCAAGCTGCCGCAGGACGATCATGACGGCGAGGAGGGCTGCGCCGGAGAGGTAGGCGAGGTAATCGCGCTTCTGATAGTGCAGCTCGGAGAGCTTTGTGCGGCCCTCGCCGCCGTGGTAGCAGCGGCATTCCATGGCGGTCGCAAGCTCGTCGGCCCGGCGGAACGCGCTGATGAACAGTGGCACAAGAATGGGCACGAGCGCCTTGGCGCGGCTGAGGAGGTTGCCGGATTCAAAATCCGCACCTCTGGCCTTCTGCGCCGACATGATCTTGTCCGTTTCCTCAATAAGCGTGGGGATAAAGCGCAGAGCGATGGACATCATCATGGAAAGCTCATGCACCGGCGCGTGCAGCTTTTTGAGCGGAGACAGCAGACTTTCCAGCCCGTCCGTCAGCGCGATCGGCGAGGTTGTATAGGTTAACATAAATGTTCCGGCCACGAGCAGGGAAATGCGAAGCACCATGAAAACGGCGTTCTGAATGCCGGATTTTGTGATTTTGAAGATCCAGAACTGCGCAATTGGTTCCCCCTGTCCGTAAAACAGGTTCAAAAGCGCGGTCAGGATGATGATGAACAGAAGCGGCTTGAGGTTTTTGAGCACGACCTTCAAGCGGATCTTGCTCATGGCAATGACGATGGCGAGGAACGCGGCAATGACCACATAGGAAACGAACCATTTCGCGAGGAACAGCGCGACGATATAGACGATCACGAGCACGAGCTTCGTGCGGGGGTCAAGCTTGTGGATGGGGGTCTGGCCGGGGAAAAACTGGCCGAGGGTCACGTCCTTCAGCATATCTGCGCGCCCCCCTTCAGAAGCGGTTCGAGAAGATCTGCCGCCTGCTCGACCGTATAGGCCGAGGCCGGGACGTTCACGCCGAGCTGCTGCAGCCGCAGCAGCACCTGCGTCATGCACGGCACATTCAGACCCATGGAGACAAGCTCCGCCGCGTGGGAAAAGACCTCGGACGGTGCGCCGGTCATGACGGCAGTCCCCTTTTCCATGACGATCAGGCGGTCAACGTTGGAGGCGATCTCCTCCATCGAGTGGCTGACCATCACAACAGCCGCTTGCTGCGCGGCCTGATAATCGCGGATATTTTTGAGAATGCTCTCACGGCCTGCGGGGTCAAGTCCCGCCGTCGGCTCATCGAGAATGAGCACGTCCGGCTCCATGGCGATCACGCCCGCGATGGCCGCGCGGCGCTTCTGTCCGCCGGACAGATCGAACGGGGATTTGGCAAGCTCCGCCTCGGAAATGCCGACAAAGCCCGCCGCACGGCGGACACGCGCGTCGATCTCGTCTTTGGAAAGGCCCATGTTTTTCGGGCCGAAGGCGATATCGGCGTAGACAGTCTCCTCAAATAGCTGATATTCCGGGTACTGGAACACCAGACCGACGCGGAAGCGGATCTGGCGGGTGAACTTGGGGTCCTCCCAGATGTCGCGGCCGTCAAACAGCACATGGCCGGACGTCGGCTTCAGAAGGCCGTTCATATGCTGCACCAGCGTGGATTTGCCGGAGCCGGTATGGCCGATGAGGCCGACGAACTCGCCCCGGCTGATCGTCAGATCGACGTTCGAAAGCGCCGCGTGTTCAAACGGCGTATCCGGGCTGTAGATATGGGAAAGCTTCTGTATCTCTAAAATAGGCGTCAAGGCTTCTTCCTCCGGGTGTTCTGGTTCAGCTGCGCGCGATGCGCTGCCGGAGCAGCTGCGCGCAGGCCTCCGGCGTCAGCGCGTCGGTCGGAATGTCGACGCCGCGGCGCTTCAGCTCCAGCAGCAGCTGCTCGGTCTGCGGCACGTCGAGGCCGACGCTGCGCAGCAGCGGCTCCTGCGCGAAGACCGCCTGCGGCGTTCCGTCGGCGACGATCCTGCCCTCGGACATGGCGATCACGCGGTCCGCGCGTGCGGCCTCGTCCATGTGATGGGTGATCAGAATGACCGTCATGCCGGTTTCCCGGTTCAGCCGTTCGATGGTATCGAGCACCTCGCGCCGGCCCTGCGGGTCGAGCATGGCAGTCGGCTCGTCGAGCACGACGCACTGCGGCTGCATGGCGAGCACGCCCGCGATGGCCACGCGCTGCTTCTGCCCGCCAGACAGGAGCTGCGGGGCGTAGGTGCGGTAGTCGTACATCCCGACGGCCCTGAGCGCGTCGTCGACGCGCTGCCGGATCTCCTGCGACGCGACGCCGAGGTTTTCCGGCGCAAAGGCGACGTCCTCCTCTACGACATTGGAGACGATCTGGTTGTCCGGGTTCTGGAAGACCATGCCGACGTGCTGCCGGATGGCGAGAAGCATCGCCTCGTCCTTCGTATCCATGCCGTAGACCGTCACGCTGCCGCCTGCGGGCAGGAGAATGGCGTTAAAATGCTTGGCAAGCGTCGACTTGCCGCAGCCGTTATGTCCGAGCACGGCGACAAAGCTTCCCTGCTCAATGGACAGGCTCAGGTCGTCGAAGACGATATGCGTCTCGCCGCCGTCCTGACCCTCATACGTATAATGCAGGTCGTTTACCTGAATCGCTGTGGTCATGGCTTCTCCTTTGTCCAGCGGCACGTCGCGCCGCACGGCAGAGCCAGGCCCGTATCGCGCACCGGCAGGCCGAGCTCATCGGACCTGGTATAGCCGCCGTATTTCTTCGAGACGATCGTCTCCGTCAGATAGCGCATGACGGACGGGGCCAGACCCGTCGTATAGGAATTGATGATAAAAAACAGCGGATCGTCGGAAAGCACGCGGCTGACCAGCTCCACAAACGGATACAGGTTCTCCTCCAGCTTCCAGACCTCGCCGGACGGGCCGCGCCCGTAGCTTGGCGGGTCCATGATAATCGCGTCGTAGGTCCTGCCGCGGCGGATCTCGCGCTCGACAAACTTGGCGCAGTCGTCCACGATCCAGCGGATGGGCCTGTCCTCAAGCCCGGAAACCTTTGCGTTTTCCTTTGCCCAGAGCACCATGCCCTTGGCCGCATCGACGTGACAGACGCTTGCGCCCGCAGCGGCGCAGGCGATGGTCGCGCCGCCCGTATAGGCGAACAGGTTCAGAACGCGGACGGGACGGCCCGCATTGCGGATTCTCTCCATCATGAAGTCCCAGTTGGCAGCCTGTTCCGGGAAAACGCCGGTATGCTTGAAATTCATGGGCTTGACCTGAAAGGTCAGCTCCTTATAGCGCACCTGCCATTGGGCGGGCAGACGCAGATTCTGCCATTTTCCGCCGCCGGTGTTCGAGCGCGCGTAGCGCGCGTCATACTTCCGCCAGAGCGGATCGTCCTTCGGCGTGTTCCAGATCACCTGCGGATCCGGGCGCACGAGGATGTATTTCCCCCACCGTTCGAGTTTTTCCCCGGCGGAGGTATCGAGGACCTCATAGTCCTTCCAGCTGTCAGCAAGCCACATATTGCTCTCCTGTCTGCATTTGATTATGGGGTGCCGCCGTCTGCGGCGCTGCTCCAGATGTCGGACGCGTCCGGATCGGACTCGTCGTCCTCCTCGTCCTCCTCCGGCTCAGGTTCGGGCAGATCGTCCTCGCTGTGGATATAGCACTCGACGTTGATCGAATCCACGTCCGGCGAAACGGCAGCATAATACCCTGCCGGAAGATTGCCCGTCAGGATCGCATAGGCCTGATCGAGCACCACAACACCGTTTTTGGGGAAGGCGCGGGACACATCGAGCAGCGCGGCCTTGTGCGTGGCGTTGCCGGGAACCTGCGCGCAGAACTCGTTGGCCACATGGCCGGAGGCGTTGCAGATGTCGACCAGCTTGTGGGCGGTGCACTGCGCCGTCGGCACGTCATGCGCGCTGAGCGTGACGCGGACCGTGCGGTCGCCGCGCGGGTCGAGCGCGCAGGCGTCGGACGGCAGAAGACCGCTGTCGCGGCAGACCGTGACCTCCACGAGATTGGCGGGCTGCTTGAACGATTTGTCCTTCAGGTTCTGATGCACAAGGCGCATGACCTTCTGCCACATGACGATGGAGGGGTTGGTGTCGGAATCCGTCAGCACGATCTCTTCCGGGTCGTTGTAGCCGCACCAGACGACGCCGGTATAATACGGCGTATAGCCCGCGAACCAGCGGTCGAAATCGCGCGAGGTCGTGCCGGTCTTGCCGGCAACGGTCATGTTTTCCAGTTGCGCCGCCGTGCCGGTGCCCTTTTCGACGGTCGATTTGAGCATATCGGTGATATACCACGCGGTCATGTCCTTCATGGCAACGTGGGATTCCTGTGTGTTGTCCAGAATGACCTGTCCGTTCGAATCCTTCACAACGGTGTAAGTCCGGGCCTCGCGCCAGACGCCCTCGTTGGCGAACGCGGCGTAAGCCGCCGTCATGGCGCGGACCGTCACGCCCCGCGTGAGGCTGCCGAGGGCGAGCGCCCAGAGGTTCACGTCGGACAGCTCTTCGCCGTTCGTGGTTTTATACGAGGAAACGAGCGTGGACAGTCCCATCTTGTCCTTGGCGAAGGAATAGCTGTATTCCGGCGTCATCTGCGCCACGAGCTTGACCGGGACGGTATTGATCGACTGCTCGACAGCCTCCTCCACGGACACGAGGCCGCGGTAGGTCGAGTCGAGGTTCTTGGGCCAGGTCGCCGTATCGGTAAAGGAATACGGCGTATCGTCCATGACGGTCGCGGGCGTGATGAGGCCAAGCTCGATGGCGGGCGCGTAGACCGCGACGGGCTTGATGATGGAGCCGGGGGACAGAAGGCTTCTTGTCGCACAGTTCCAGACGAGGCTGCCCTGCTTTTTGCCGACGCCTCCAGCCAGAGCGACGATATCGCCGGTCGTATTGTCGACAATGACGATGCCGGACTGAAGCTGCTGAGAGCTGGCCGTTGCGGGCAGGCTCGAAAGATCCTCATAGACCTGATCGACGGCGGCCTGCACATCAGGGTTGACGGTGGAATAGATCTGATAGCCGCCGGTCTTGACCATCGTATAGACGATGTCGTATTCATAGCCGGTCTTGTCGCACAGGTCGTTGACCACGTCGTTGATGACCTGATCGACGAACCAGGAGTAATTGTCGTCGGACTTTTTCTTTTCGCGGCTGGCATTCGTAAACACCAGCTCCTGCGCGACGGCCTCGTCGTACTGGGCCTGATTGATATAGCCCTGCTTGAGCATCTCGGAGAGAATGATCTCCTGCCGCTCCTTGTTGTTTTCTGCGCTGATATACGGGTCATAGCGCGAGGGGTTGTTGGTGATGCCGATCAAAGACGCGCACTCCGCCAGCGTCAGATCCTTGACGTCCTTGCCGAAGTACACGCGCGAGGCGGACTGCACGCCGCGGCAGTTTTCACCGAGCGGGATGATATTCAGGTACAGCTCCATGATCTGCGGCTTGGTGTGCGTTTTTTCGAATTCCAGCGCGCGATAGATCTCGACCAGCTTGCGGCGCACGGTCACCTCGCGTTCGCCAGTGGCGTTTTTGATGAACTGCTGCGTGATGGTCGAGCCGCCGGCCTCGCTCTTGCCGAGGAACATTTTAAAGCAGGCGCGCATCGTCGTGACCCAGTCGACGCCCTGGTGCTTTTCAAAGCGCTTGTCCTCGATGGCGATGCAGGCGTTGATGAGGTTCTTGGGGATATCGTCGTATTCGACGAACGTGCTGTTCGAGCCGCCGTAGATGGCCTGCAGCACCTCATACTTTCCGGTATCCGGGTCTTCATAATAGATGACGGAGGTCTGCTCCATGGAAAAGCTGTCGGAGGCCCACTGCGCCTGCTCGGACAGATCGTTTTTTACATAGACCGCGAACAGGCACGCAAAGATCAGGGCCGTCAGAAACGCCGTCAGAAGGATCGTGCCGACGATCTTCCCGATCACCGCGAAGATATGTCCGACGCCTCCGGCTCGTTTTCCGCTGTTCATGTTATCTTGTTTTGCCATACGGAACCTCCATGTTTGCTCTGGCATACAGGCAGGCGGCGCAGCGCCGCATAATCGCATTTTATCTTAATGATTATAACACATCTGTCAATTATTTTGAAAACAAATTTTGAAATCCATGCACGCATTTTATTCTTCCTGTTTTTGCGTGCATTTTCTGTGGAAAATATCGAATATTCGGATATATTTGCAACAAATCCGGCATTGTACCGCGCAATTCGCGGAAACGGTCAGCAAATTCCTCTTGATTTTATACGGTCTTCCGGTTAGAATAGGAGCATGAAAGCAAACGATACGGAGGCTTCCCATGGAACAGCAGTACGGCGACGATTTCATCAGCATCACCGACGAAGACGGCAAGGAATATGAGCTTGAGGTCCTTGCAGAGCTCGAGCACGACGGCAGCCGCTATCTGGCCCTCGTTCCGGCAGGCTCCGGCGACGATGAGGCCGAGGATCTTGAGGTCAGCATCCTCAAGTCCGTGGAGGAAAACGGCGAGGAATTCCTTGAGGCCATTGAAGACGACGCAGAGCTTGAGGCGGTCTACAGTGCGCTGATGGATCTGATCTACGAGGACGAGGAAGAGCCGGAGGCATAAACGCAGCCTCTGCAGCCCACAATAGAATATGAGATCGTAAAAGACGTGTCCCTGCGGGGTGCGTGACGGGTCCACTTAAACCCACATTATATTCAGGGGATGCCGGAACTTTTGCTGTCGATTGCAGGCCTCCCGCCCACGGCTCTGACCGGTGGTGGACGTTGGAAGCAGAGAAGCAGCAAAGAGGCAACCCACCTGCCCTTTCGTGCAGGTTATAATTGGATTCGCACGGCTTCTGCGGGGATACGTTTTTGTCCAAAAGCGCTTTGCTCCGGCAAAGGGCTTTTCTTTTTCTGCATATTCCGCAAAATTATGCTTGCATATGGCGCGTCTTTTCGGTATAATACGCATTGAATTGCCTGAGGGGATGACTTCCCGCTTTTTTCGGGCAAAAACCCAGACTTATGAGAGGAATGATCCCAAATGAGCGCATCCCGTGAAAAAAACAAGCGCAAGGAACAGGCAGCAGTTCCTGAGACTGCCAATGAAGCAAAGAAAGGCATGAGCAAGGGCCTGAAGACGACGCTGATCGCCGTCTGCACCGTTCTGGTCGTCTGTATCGTTGTCTTCTTCTATATGCTGACCAGCGGCTTCTTTGCCTCGCACACCGCCGCCGCGACCGTCAGCGGCCACAACCTTTCCCCGGCTATGGTCAACTACTTCTATAAAAACGCCTACAGCACCATGCAGGAGCAGTACGGCGATTTTATGAGCTATATCCTGGATACCAACTCTCCGCTTGACGAGCAGACCTATGACGCCGACACCGGTGAGACCTGGGCCGATTTCTTCACCCAGCAGGGTCTGACCACCGCAGCGGAGGTCTACGCGATCGCCGACGAGGCCAAAGCCAACGGCTACACGCTTTCCGAGGAGGAGCAGGCTGCCATCGAGTCGCAGCTCACGTCGCTCGATCTCTACGCCGCCTATTCCAACATGAACCGCAACAGCTATATCGCGGCCGTCTACGGCACGGGCTGCAGCGAGAAGAGCTTCCGTGAATATCTTGAAGTTACAACGCTTGCAAGCAGCTACGCGCAGTCCATCAACAGCGGCTTCACCTATACCGACGCGGAGATTGCCGCCGAGTATGAAGCGAACCCCAACAGCTATGACGCCGTGACCTACCGGCAGTTCCTCGTCTCCGACTCGCTGTTCCAGACCTCGACGGACAGCAGCGACGAAAGCACAGCGGACAGCAGCGACGAAAGCACAGCGGACAGCAGCGACACCACCGAGGAGCTGTCTGAGGAAGAGCTGACCGCGCTCAAGGAGGAGATGGCCTCCACGATGGCCGCCGACACCGCACACGACGAGCAGGCCTTCATCAACGCAGCCTATGAAAACGCGCAGGATTCCGCGAAGGAAAGTTATGCTGACGAGAGCTATACGCTGAAGGAAGACCAGCTGTATTCCTCGCTGAGCAGCGACGTTGCCGACTGGCTGTTCGACGCATCCCGCACGGAAGGCGACACGACCTATATCGCGAACGACAGCGGCGTTTACTACGTTCTGTACTACATCTCCCGCAGCACGAACGACTATCTGCTCCCGAACGTGCGCCACATCCTGATCTCCGTCAGCGACACCTCCGACGAGACTGCGATGGAAGAGGCCCGCGCAAAGGCCGACGAGATCCTTGCCGAGTTCAACGCCGGTGACAAGACGGCGGAAAGCTTCGGTGAGCTGGCCAAGGAGAATACCGGCGATTCCAACGGCGACAAGGGCGGTCTGTATGAGAACATCATGCCCGGCCAGATGGTCACCGAGTTCAACGACTGGTGCTTCGATGAGAGCCGTCAGCCCGGCGACACCGGTATTGTTGAGACGTCCTATGGCGTGCACGTCATGTACTTCGACGGTTTCGGCAATTCCTACCGCGACACGCTCGTTGAAAATGCTCTGCGCACTGCGGATTACAACGCGTGGCATGACGGCGTTGTCGGCGACAACGCGTACACGACCGTTCCGTTCGGTATGAAGTTCACCACGAAATAATCCCGTCTCCAACAGCCGCCCATCCGGGCGGCTGTTCGCGTATAAAACCCCCCTTCTCACGGCAGACTATGCCATGGGAAGGGGGGTTTTCAGATGCGGGAATACACACAGCCGCGCATCGGCTTCTGCCTGCTGGCAGGTGCGCTGGCAGGCTTTGTCAACGGATTTTTTGGTGCGGGCGGCGGCATGGTGCTCGTGCCGCTTCTGATCTGGCTCTGCAGGCTCGAGGATAAGGCGGCCTTTTCGTCCGCAATCGCAGTGATCCTGCCGCTGTGCATCGTTTCGATCGTGATCTATGCGCTGCATGACAGCCTGCCGGTTTCGGACGCGCTTCCTTATCTCATCGGCGGTGCGGCCGGCGGCGTTCTTGCGGGGCTTCTGTTCCGAAAAATGCCGGCCAGGGCGCTGCACCTGATCCTCGGCGGTGTGATCCTTGCGGGGGGTATCCGCCTGATCGTATGCTGACGCTGCTTGCAGCCGCTGCCGCAGGGCTTGTCTGCGGCGTTTTATCGGGCTTCGGCATCGGCGGCGGAAGCCTGCTGATGGTCTGGATGACCGCTGTCCTGTCCATGGAGCAGCGAGCGGCGCAGGGTGTGAATCTGCTGTACTTTCTTCCCTGTGCGGCCTGCGCGCTGATCTTTCATATCAAAAATAAGCAGATCGTCTGGCGTGCAGTCTGGCCCGCAGCCCTTGCAGGCAGCGTCTGCGCCGTGGGCGGCGCGCTGCTGGCCCAGAACGTGGACGCGGAGCTGCTGCGGAAGCTGTTCGGCGGGTTTCTGGTTCTGGTCGGACTGTCGGAGATCATTTTAAAGGGGCTGAAACAGAGCAAGCCAGATGGCTGAACGTCGTTTTTTCTCTGCTGCCGCGATTGCCGGCAGCATTGCGGAGGTCATTTATCCGGTCCCGCAGGGCCTGCGGGGCCGCGTGATCGACCGGATGGACAGATTTCTTCTGAATACCATCGTGGAGTCGGTAGACTTCTTATATCGCCGTTTCCCTGCATAAGCGGGCGGGGTGCATCCGGATCCGCCGAAGGCCGGTCTGTTATTCGCTTGCCGTGGGCTTCCGGCATTCGTCCGTGATCTCGGCCTTTAATGCGCGCAGCGCGGGCTGCTCCACGTCGCGCGGGTAGGGGAGGGCGGAAAGATCAAATTCGCGGATGGTGCTGTCCGGGTGCATGACGACGATCTTCTGGCCGAGCAGCAGCGCCTCTTCGAGCTGGTGCGTGACAAGGACGATGGTGCGCGGGAGCTTTTTCTGGATGGCGAGCAGCTGCGACTGTAATTCACCGCGCGTCAGAAAGTCCAAAGAGGCAAACGGCTCGTCCATCAGCAGCAGCTGTGCCTGACTGGCCAGCACCCGCGCAAGGCCCAGCCGCTGCTTCATGCCCGTGGAAAGCTCCGCCGGGGTGAGGTCGGCAAAGTCCTGCAGCCCGACGAGGCGCACGAAATCGGCGGCCTTTTCATAGCGCTCCTCCGGCGTCTTGCCCACGCCGCAGGCCATGGCGACGTTGCGCTGCACGTTCGTCCACGTGATGACATACGGGTCCGGGCTGAGAAGCGCGCTGTGCCAGCCCTGCGGCATCTCGATCTGTCCCGCGTCCGGCTGCTCCTTTCCGGCCAGCAGCTTCAAAAGCGTGCTCTTGCCGCAGCCGCTGCGGCCGACGATGACCGTCAGCTGTCCGATGGGGAAACAGACGGAGAGATCGCGCAGCACCTGCCGTGTGCGGCTCTGCCGCGTCTGGCCGGTAAGCACGATCTCGCTGGAATAGGATGTATAGGATTTTTTGATATGCTGCAATGCGACTGCGTCCATAAAACTGTCTCCGTTCGATGAATTCGAAACTGATTCTAGCAGATTTCGACAGAAGATACAAGACAAAAAATCATCCTGACCACCGGCTGGGCCGGTGGTCAGGATCTGTTTACTCAGCCGATGTAATTGAAGGGATTGACGTCTGCACCGTTATAGTAGATGGTGAAGTGCAGGTGCGGGCCGGTCGACCAGCCGGTGGAGCCGACGTAGCCGATGGTCTGTCCCTGTGTGACGTAATCGCCGACGGACACGGAGCAGGACGGCTGGTGCGCGTAGAGGCTGGAATAGCCGTCGCCGTGGTTGATGACCACATAATAGCCCCAGGCTGCGGAATAGGCCGCCGTCGTGACCGTGCCGGATTTTGTCGCAAGGATCGCCGTACCGGCTGCCGCGCCGAAGTCCACGCCGTTGTGCCAGCTGTATTTGCCGGTCAGCGGGTGCGTGCGGTAGCCATAGGAGTCCGTGACCTGACACTGATACGGAAGGGGATACAGCCAGCCGCCCGTGTTGGTCGCGCCGCTGGAATTACTGTTCGAGCCTTTGTTGTTGTTCTGGCGGTTCAGCGCTGCGATGCGCTCAGCCTCCTCCTTGGAAAGGGCGGCATAATACGCGGCCTCGGACTTGGCGATCTCGTCAGACAACTCGGCCTCGTCGGCCATGTTCTGCTCGTAATCGGCGTTCATTTCCTCGTAGGCCTGCATCATTTCCAGCAGCAGACTGTCGGCCTCGGTTCGCTGCGCCTCAAGCTCCGCCTCCTGCTGGTCAAGCTCCTCGCGCGTCGTGTCAAGCTCTGCCATCTGCTGCTCAAGCTCCGTGCGCTCGGATGCGATCTGCTCGGAGACGGCCTTCATCTTTTCCAGCATCAGTTGGTCCGCCTTGGCGATCTCCTGAATCACGTCGATCTTGTCCAGCAAATCCGAGAAGCTGTTCGCGCCGAACAAAATCGCCCAGTAGGAGATATTGCCCGTCTCCTCCATGGAGCGGATGCGGGTCTTGTACTGCTCGTTCAGGCGCTGTTCCTCGGCCTGGGACGCTTCCAGCTCGGCCTGCTTGTTGGCGATCAGCAGGCTGTACTGCTGCACCTGCTCGTTCAGGTTGTTGATGGACGCCTGCGTCATGCTGATCTGCTGGTCGATATCGGATTTCTTATCGACGAGCGTCTGCGTTTTGGACTGGTTTTCCTTGATCTTTGCCTGAAGCGCTTCGCGCTCCTTTTTGAGCTCTGCCTGCTGATTGCGGAGGCCGGAGAGCTCTTTTTTGATCTCCGAGCTGGACGCGGCGTTGACCATGATAATGAGGGCGCTTGAGACAAGGCCCAGCAGCATCACGGCGGCCAATACCAAACAGACGATCCGGCGGGCGGAGCCGCTTTTCTTTTGTTTCATAAGTAAAAGGTACCTCCCGGTTTTACACCTTCAGGAACTTCCGGATGGACAGCAAGCTGCCGAACACGCCCACGAGGAAGCCCGTAATCGCGTAGGCGGCTGCGACGATCTCAATGACGTCCGTGAACGGAGTCAGGACGAACAGCTTGAGCGTGTCGAGCTGCGCGATCTTCGAAAGGACGAAATCATACAGGCCCCATTCGAGGAAGAAGCCGACTGCGGCGGCGATAATACCAATAATAAAGCCCTCGACGATAAAAGGCAGTCGGATAAAGGCGTTAGTCGCGCCGACCATCTTCATAATGGCGATCTCCTCACTGCGGGAATACATGGCAAGCTTGACGGTGTTGGAAATGATGAACAGCGAGACGACGAACAGCACCGAGACAATGACGAGCGAGGCAATATTCAGAACGTTCTGCACGGTCTGGAAGCCCTCGGCGATCTCAAAGTGCGCCGAAACATCCGCTACACCCTCAATATCCTTCAGCTTTTCATACGTCTGCTTCAGCAGCGAGTTATCCTCGACTGTGACGACATAGCGGTCGCGCAGCGTATCGGGGTCGATGCCCGCAAACAGCGACGCGTCGTTCTGCTCGTCAATAAAATCCTCCAGTGCCTGCTCCCGCGAGACAAAGACCGCGGAGCGGACGTTGGTGATGAGGTTGATCTGCGAACCGACGGATTTTGCCTTGGCCTCGGAATAGCTCTCGTCGATGTAGACGAGCATCTCGTTCTTCTGCTCCAGCTCCTTGACCATGGCGCTGGTATTATAGAGAATGAGGCAGAACGAGCCCATGATAATGAGGCACGCCACCGTCACGCAGATGGCCGCGAAGGACATGAAGCCGTGCAGGAACACGCCCCGGAAGCCCTCGCGCAGTAAGTAACCGATGTTATTCTTCTTCATTGAGATAATACCCGTCCATTCCGTCGCTGATGATCCTGCCCTCGTTGATGGCGACGACACGCTTGGTAAAGCGGTTGACAAGCTCCCGCTCGTGCGTGACGACCAGAACCGTGGTGCCGAGGGCGTTGATCTGTTCGAGCAGCATCATAATTTCGAGCGAACGCGCCGGGTCAAGGTTGCCCGTCGGCTCGTCGGCGATGATGACGCTGGGATTGTTGACAAGCGCTCTTGCGATGGCGACGCGCTGCTGCTCGCCGCCGGACAGCTCGTTCGGGAGCCGGCGGCCCTTCGTTTCCAGGCCGACCAGCTCGAGCACATACGGCACGCGCTTGCGGATCTCCTTTTCAGGCGCACCGATCACGCGCATGGCGAATGCGACGTTTTCATAGACAGACTTGTCGCCGATCAGGCGGAAATCCTGAAAGATGACGCCGAGCGTCCGGCGCAGATACGGCACGGCGCGGCTGCGGAGCTTTTCGACGGCGAAGCCGTTGACAAGCGCGCTGCCGGAGGTCGGGCGCAGTTCGGCGGTCAGAATTTTGATGATGGTGGACTTGCCGGAGCCGGACGGGCCGACCAGAAAGACAAATTCGCCGTCGTCGATCTTCATGGAAATGCCGTTCAGCGCGATCGTGCCGGTGTCGTAGGTTTTATGCACATCCTGTAATTCGATCATGTTAAACTCCGATTTTCAAAGCATTGCGCGGGTCAGATGAGTCTGTTCTCGCGCGAGACAAGATATTTCTTGACCATGAGGGCGACCTTGAAGATGATCGCGTCGTCAAACTCGCGCAGGTCAAGGCCGGTGAGCTTCTTGATCTTCTCAAGCCGGTACACCAGCGTGTTTCTGTGGACGAACAGCTTGCGGGATGTTTCGGAGACGTTCAGATTGTTCTCAAAGAACTTGTTGATCGTGAACAGCGTCTCCTGATCGAGCGTGTCGATGGAGTTCTTCTTGAACACCTCGGACAGGAAGATCTCGCAGAGCGTCGTCGGGAGCTGATAGATCAGGCGGCCGATGCCGAGATTTTCATAGTTGATGATCGTTTTTTCCGTCTCAAAGACCTTACCGACCTCAATGGCGACCTGCGCTTCCTTATAGGCGTCGGCCAGCTCACGCAGGTGGCCCGCAACGGTGGAGATGCCGATGACGGTCTTGACAAACAGCTCGGACCGGAGCGTCTGCTCGATGGTCTGCGCCGTCTGCAGCAGCTCGGCCTTTTCTGTGCCGGGCGCGATCTGCTTGACGATGGCGATATCCGTCTCGTTGATGGACAGGACAAAGTCCTGCTGCTTGTCCGGGAACATACCGGAAAGCACGTCGACGGAGGCGACGTCCGCCCGGCCTACCTGCCGGACGAGGAAGACGGCGCGCGGCGCGTCGGTGACGAAGTGCAGCTCCTTCGCGCGGATATAGATATCGCCCGGCAGAATGTTGTCGGTGATGATATTCTTGACGAAGGTTCCCTTGTCGTGCTTTTCCTCATAGTAGGTCTTCGCGCCGTTGAGCGCGACGTAGGCCATGACGCACAGACTTCTGGCGATCTCGTCGTCGCCCTCGGCAAACACGGCGTAGTCAAAGTAGGCGCTCCAGGAAACGAGCGGCTTGAAGGTCTTCTTATCGACGACGACAATGGAATCCGGGGCGCTGTTGAGCTTGATAACGGCCTCGGGCCATTTTTCCCCGATGCGCGAGGTGTCGCTGCAGGAGATCACGGTGCTGTCGGCGTCGATCACGCCGATCATGCGGTCGGTCGCCTCCTTCATCTGGACGATCACACTCTGAAAAACGCGGCTGGACATAATACGCCCTCCCTATTACAACTTGCTTTTTACACAAACAACCATTGACATAATACTACGTTTTCGGCAGAAGCGCAAGGTCTTTTTGACATTTTATTTGAAAACGGCTATCTTTTTTTGTGGCATTTTCATAGTTTTTCGTCATTTGCTCCAAATTCAGGGGGCTTTGCTCTCAAAATATGCAAGTTTTTTCTTCCGTCAAAATCACAGGATATTCTGCAGAAGCCCTTCGGCCTCCACAATATCCAGTTCTTTTGTCTGTCCCAGCGGGAGATTTCCAAGCGTCAATCCGCCTTCTGCCTCGCGCCGCAGATACGTCACCGGGCAGCCCCGGCTGGCAAGCATCCGGCGCACCTGATGGTACTTTCCCTCCTGCACGCAGACGATGGAGCGTCCGGCGGACAGCGGCGTGAGCCTTGCCGGCAGGCAGTGCAGGCCGTCGGCCAGCACCAGTCCCTGCTCGAACGCGCGTACATCCTCCGGCCCTGTCTGTCCCTCGTGCTCGGCGTAATAGCGCTTCCAGACGCCGTGCCGGGGAGACAAAATGCGGTGGGCCAGATCGCCGTCGTTTGTCAGCAGCAGAAGCCCCTCCGTATCCTTGTCAAGCCTGCCGACGGGCATAACGCCGAGTCTCCGGTATTCGTCCGGCACAAGTTCCATGACGGTCTTTGCCTTCGGATCGTCGGCGGCGGTCAGATAGCCTGCGGGCTTGTGGAGCATGATGAGGACCGGCCCGCGCAGGCGCACGGGCTGGCCGTCCACGGCGATATGGACGGCTGCTTCGTCAAATTTCCGGCTCTCGTCGGTCACGACCGCGCCGTCTGCGGTTACGCGGCCCGCGCGGATGATCGCGCGCAGCGCCTTCCGGCTGGCGACGCCCGCCTCACTCAGAATTCTGTCCAGTCTCTGCATATGGCTGCTCCTGTCATAAATAAAATCGGTCTGCATAGGTTGTACCATGCAATCAAATAGATCGGAGGAATCGTTCCATGGTCATCATGACGGCGAAGGTCCCCAAAAGAAGACTGCTGCTCATCGTGCTGCTGCTCATCGCGGCGGCGGTCGTGCTGGCGCTCTGCCTGCGCGGCGCGGGCGGCGAAACGGAAAAGCCCGCGAAAACAGGCACGCAGGGCGCAACGAACGAGGCGCGCATCGCCTTCCTCGAGAGCTACGGCTGGCAGGTCGAGCCGGAGCCGGTCAAGACCCAGCAGGTCACCGTCCCGGCTGACCCCAGCGAGGTCTTCCTGCGCTACAACGAGCTTCAGATCTCGCAGGGCTACGATCTGCTGCAATACAGCGGCAAGGAGCTGACGCGCTACGTCTACCGGATCACAAACTACCCGGACGAAAGCGGCGTGTATTACGCAACGCTTCTGGTCAAAGACGGCCAGGTCGTCGGCGCAGACGTCGCCTCCAGCGCAAAAACCGGCGTCATGCACGGGCTGAAGATGCCGGAATGAGGGTCAGCGCGCGTTCCGGCTAGGCCGTTTCCGACGCGCCTCCGGCGGCCCATTCTTTTCCGCCTTGCCGGAAAAGAATGGGGAGAAAAGGGGCGCTATGATACACGCCGCCTGTTACGGTACAACAGATTTGCAAATAGTTACGTTTGAATAGCTGCGTTAAAAACGTCTTACGTTTGAAACCTGCGGGGCAGTACGAATTCGCCGAAACTCTGTAGGGGCCGATGCCCACATCGGCCCACGGGGAAGTATCGAATTTGCCGAAGATTACCGTAAACCCGGTACATCCTGCGGGTGGACAGAGTCGTTCACCCCTACGAAATACGGGGAATCGAAAACCGGCGGCGTAGGGGCCGACGACTCTGTCGGCCCTGAAAATGTTGTGGATTCGCTACAGGTTTCCGTAAAAACGATGCAAACTGCCGGGCCGATGTGTACCGGCAAGCGGCAGACCCACATCCGTAACGCTCCTTCGTCGCGAACGGCAGCTGCAAATTTTCAAGAAGAGTTCCTGCATTGCAAAATGCATCGTTGGCCGCAAATTCGTCGAAAGATTCTGCCGCCCAACCGCTCACATCCACAGCGGCAGCACCGTGATCCCCAGCTCTTCGGCAAGGCGGACGGTTGCGGCGGTGCCGCCGGGGGTGCCGTCGAAGACGGAGATGAGCAGCTGCGCGCGGCGGAGCATTTCGCGGTTGCGCCGGAGCATACAGCCGGGGCTGTAGTGATCCTCCAGCACCTCAAGCTGATCGCAGGCGGCAAGAAGCGCCCAATAGCGCGCGACGGAAGCCTCGTCCCAGCCGTCCGGCTGCGACGGGCAGGGGACGAGGGCGCACAGCTGTGCGTCCTGCGCGCCGTCGGCCCTTGCGGCGAGGACGGCCTCGGCAAAATACTGATCGCAGCCGCGGGCCATGCCGCACAGGAAGGTATGAAAGCCCCGGTCATAGACCTCCCGCACCGTGCGGCGCAGAAGCGTCTTGAGCGCGGCGCAGCGCAGATCGTCTTCGTTCCGGCCCCACGGCAATCGCTCCGGCCGGTGGCCGGTAAAGGCGCAGATCACAGGCACTTCCCTCCCGGTTCGTTTTTTTCAGTATATCAGAAAAACTGCCTCTTTACAAGCGGCCCGCGGCGTGCTACTATACGGGTACAATTGAATCGATCTTCAGGGCAGGGCGAAATTCCCGACCGGCGGTAAAGTCCGCGAGCGCAAGCTGAACCGGTGTGATTCCGGTACCGACAGTACAGTCTGGATGGAAGAAGATTTTTTACGCGACAGCCAGACATAGTTTATTTGGGCCGTCCGTTTGCAGCACCTGAAGCTCGTTTCAGGTGCTTATTTTGTTTTGCAAAGGATGATCTGAATGAAAACGCTGTTCGCCTCGATCTCGGAAAATGTTCAATTTGTGCTGCTCTGTCTGGCAGTCACGGCGGCGGTCGTGCTGCTGGCGTGGGGAGGGGAGAGGCTGGTGATGAAAAAGCGCCACCGGCTGAACACCGCGCACACCATCACGACCGTCGGGATGCTGGCGGCAATTTCGGGCGTTCTGATGGTGATCGAGCTGCCGCTGTTCTTCGCCCCGCCGTTTTACAAGCTCGATTTCAGCGAACTTCCGGTCCTGATCTGCGCGTTTTCGCTGGGGCCGGTCGCGGGTGTGGTCTGCGAGTTTCTGAAGGTGCTCATCCACCTGCTGCTTAAGGGCACGTCGACGGCGTTCGTCGGTGATCTGGCAAATTTCCTCGTCGGCTGCTCATTTGTGCTGCCCGCGTCGATTTTGTACCAGAAGCTGCTGAGCAAAAAGGGCGCGGTCGCTTCTCTGGCGCTCGGCACGGGCGTTATGACCGTGTTCGGAAGCCTTTTTAACGCATGGTTCCTTATCCCGCGTTTTGCCGTCATGTACGGCCTGCCGCTCGACGCCATCATCGCCATGGGCACGCAGGTCAACGGCGCGATCACCGACCTGTCCACGCTCGTGCTGCTGGCCGTCGTGCCGTTCAACCTGCTCAAGGGCGTGCTGGTGTCCGTCCTGACGTTCTTCCTCTATAAGCGCGTAGAGCGGCTGTTCTTCCGCAAAAAGACGGCGGAATAAGCCTGCGTAAACCGCACCAAAGGCTCCCCCTTTGCGAAAGGGGGAGCCTTTGGCGCTGCAATCGAGCAAAAAAAGACTTGACAAACATCCGAAATCGGACTATGCTGCGATGGTCTGATTTCGGACAATTGGGAGGCGCGGATATGAACCGGGTTTTTGATCAGGCGCTGATGGCGTACAACAAAGAAATGAAAAAGCTCGACGATACCTATCGGAGCGCGGCGAAGAACTGCGGCATGGCCGAATGTGCGTTCTGGATCCTCTACACGCTCCGCGTCGAGGAAAAAAGCTTTACACAGGCGGAGATCTGTGAGTTCCTTGTCGAGCCGAAGCAGACCGTCAATTCAGCCCTCAAAAAGCTCGTCGCGGAGGGCTATCTTGCGCTTTCAGCCGGCACGGACCAGCGCAGCAAGCTTGTCCGGCTGACGCCGAAGGGCGATCAGCTTGCCCGTGAGCGCGTCGACCGCATCCCGGAGGCGGAGGCTGCCGCCCTGCGCGCGATGTCCCCGGACGACCGCGCGGCCTTTCTTCGCCTGACCCGGCAGTATCGCCTGCTCTTCGAGCAGCAGCTCAGAACGCTTTCATCACAAGGAGGAACGCCGCCCGACCCGGCGGCGCAGCAATAAGCAATGAAACAGCAGATCCGCTTGTCCGATCACTTTACCTATCGAAAACTGCTCCAATTTGTCTTCCCGTCCATTGTCATGATGATCTTTACGTCGATCTACGGCGTGGTGGACGGGCTGTTCGTCTCGAACTTTGCCGGAAAGACGGCCTTTGCGGCGATCAATCTAGTCATGCCGTTCATCATGGTGCTGGGCGGCATCGGCTTCATGATCGGCACGGGCGGCACTGCACTTGTCTCCAAAACGCTCGGCGAGGGCCGGCAGGAGGAAGCCAACCGCTATTTTTCCATGATGATCCTCTTTACGGCGCTGCTCGGCGTGCTGCTCTCGGTGACCGGCGTGGTGTTCATGCGGCCGGTCGCGCTGTTTCTCGGCGCAACGCCGGAGATGCTGGAGGACTGCGTGCGCTATGGCCGCATCGTCAATGCGTTCACAGCCGCGTTCATGCTGCAGAACGTGTTCCAGAGCTTCCTGATCGCGGCGGAAAAGCCGAAGCTGGGTCTTGCCGCGACGGTCGCGGCGGGCGTGACGAATATGGCGCTCGACGCGCTGTTTGTCGCGGGCTTCCGCTGGGGAATTGCAGGCGCGGCCGTTGCGACGGGCCTGAGCCAGTGCGTGGGCGGCCTGTTCCCGCTGGTCTATTTCCTCCGCCCGAATTCGAGCCGTCTGCGCCTTGTCAGAACGAGGCTGGAGCTGCGCCCGCTGCTGAACGCCTGCGGCAACGGCTCGTCCGAGCTGATGAGCAATATTTCCTCGTCCATCGTCAGTATGCTCTATAACTTCCAGCTGCTCAAATACATCGGTGAGGACGGCGTTTCGGCCTACGGCGTCCTGATGTACGTGCAGTTCATTTTCATTGCCATCGACATCGGCTATTCTATCGGCTGCGCGCCTATCGTCGGCTTCCATTACGGCGCACAGAACCATGCCGAGCTGAAAAATATGCTCAAAAAGAGCGTTCTGCTGATGTGCGCATCCGGCGCTGTGCTGACGGTGCTGGCAAGACTGCTGGCCGCGCCGCTGGCAAAGCTGTTCGTCGGGTATGACGAGGGACTCTATACGCTGACCTGCCACGCATTCCGGCTGTTCTCGTTCGCGTTTTTGTTCGCGGGCTTCAATATCTTCGCTTCGTCGTTCTTCACAGCGCTTGAAAACGGGTTGATCTCAGCCGCGATCTCTTTCCTGCGCACGCTCGTGTTCCAGACAGCCTCCGTGCTCATCCTGCCGCTGATCTTTGACGTCGACGGCATCTGGTACGCCATCACGGTCGCGGAGGTCTTTGCAACGCTTATCTCCGTGATTTTTCTGTTTGCCAAGCGAAAAAAGTATCATTACATGGAATGTTCGCCCCACGGAAAAAAATAACGTGATTTTTGCTTGAAACGTGCTAGAATTGGAGACGGCCTGCCGAGGCGGGCCGTCGATTCATATCGAAGGGAGCCAGGATTATGTGGATTCTCTATGCGTTCGGGTCGGCACTGTTTGCGGGCTTGACAGCGGTGTTGGCCAAGTGCGGCATCCGAAAGACGGATTCAACGGTTGCGACTGCAATCCGGACAATCGTGGTTCTGGCCTTTTCATGGCTGATGGTGTTCATCGTCGGTTCGCAGGAACGGCTTTCCGCAATCAGCGAAAAAACGCTTCTGTTCCTGATTCTGTCCGGCCTTGCAACCGGCGCAAGCTGGCTGTGTTATTTCCGTGCGCTGCAGATCGGCGATATCAATAAGGTTGTGCCGGTCGATAAATCCAGCACGGTTCTGACTATCCTGCTTGCAGTCATTTTCCTGCATGAATCGCTGAGCATCGCAAAGGGCGCAGGCATCGTACTGATCGCGGCGGGTACTTATCTTATGATCGAGAAAAAGCAGTCAGACGGCGCGGCAAAGGCTGGAAGCAGCTGGCTTCTGTACGCGGCAGGTTCCGCCGTGTTCGCAAGTCTGACCTCCATTCTCGGCAAGATCGGCATTTCCGGCGTTGAATCGAATCTCGGCACGGCGATTCGCACGGGCGTAGTGCTTGTGATGTCGTGGATGATGGTATTCGTCACGGGTAAGGGAAAGCTTCTGCGCGCGGTGCCGAAGAATGAACTCGGCTTTATCTGCCTGTCCGGTTTAGCCACGGGCGGAAGCTGGCTGTGCTATTATAAAGCCCTGCAGGACGGCCCGGCGAGCGTCGTCGCGCCCATCGATAAGCTGAGCATTCTGGTGACGATTCTGTTCTCGTGGCGCGTGTTCCACGAAAAGCTGACGAAAAAATCGGCTGCCGGCCTTGTTGCTGTCGTCGGCGGAACACTGCTGATGCTGCTCTGATACAGGGAAGCTGGCGCGAAGCGCCTGGGGGGTTGCAGCATACAGCAGCAAAACCAGAAGTCCTTCGGCGAATTCGTACGCACCGCGTAGGGGCCGATGCCCACATCGGCCCGGCAGAATGCACCGGTTTTACGGTAGCCTACGGCGAATTCGCAACTTCTCAACGGGCCGATGTAGGCATCGGCCCCTACATTCGAGTAGGCGTCTGCATCTGCTTTTCACAATTTTTCGCGCAGAACAGGCGCGGCAAGGGGAGGCTTATCACCACGCCGTGCATAAAAATCCCCTTTCCGCAAAAGCTGTCACAGAGGTGACGCTTATGGCAAACGACGAAACATTCCGCTACGATCCCACGCCCATGAACCATGCATTCCCCGGCCAGCCGGACGACTGCTTCGACATGGTCAACCAGTACGGCACGTACAACATTCAGAAGACTGCTGACACCGACAACGCCTATCCTGCCATTGCGCAGGGGATGCCGAAGGTCGGTCACTTCGCGCGCCGCAGCAAGGCAATGTTCGATCTGGCAGGCGGAGAAAAGAAAAAATAAGCAAAAACCGGCGGAGCGCATCCGACTTTGTGTTTATTCCCACGTTTGCCACACCTCCGGGCAGTATCCGGCGGTGGCTTGTCTGCCGTTGCGGACGATGGGCGTTTTCATCAGCTCCGGGTGGTCAAAGAGCTTATCTTCTTTTGCGCGCTTGTCATCCGTATAGCGCATCAGGTCGATCTCCGGGCTTTTGACCGACCAGTCAATCAGCGCGTCCACGCCGCCGACGGCACGCAGAACGCTGTCGAACTCGCCGCCGGACATCCCGAAGCGGACGAGATCGATCTGCTGGAATTTGATCCGGCGCTCCTTGAACCAGCGCTCGGCCTTTTTTGTGTCAAAGCATTTTTTCTTTCCGAAGATCTGGATGTTCATTTTATTCCTCCAGTAACCGCTGATAACCGCAGACGATTGGATCGGCGGTTACTCAAGCATGGCGGCAGCCTCCGCCTCGGTGTCGGCGGAAAACAGAAACTGGCCCGCCGCGGTATAGACCTCTACATGACCTCTGACATAACGCATCGTAATTTCCATGACGCAGTTCCCCTTTCGGTTGATCTGCGGTCAGTATAGCATACGATGTGTCCAATAATCCGGACTTTCAAAAGTCAGACATCAATCATAAAAATCGCTTTCCCACTGCGCGTAGACGGTGCGGTTCTCCGTGGCCGTCAGATCGGTCAGCAGCTCGCCGGATTCCGTGTACCAGCCGAGGAAGACCTCGGTGTCGGATGTGGCGTCAAAGGACGGGTCATAGGTGCTGCCCGCCTCGTAGAACGCGATGTCGCGCGCCCGGTCGCCCTTTTCGGTCTGCACGAAGCGCACCCAGTAGAAGCCGTCGGACGAGCCGGAATAGTCGGCGTAGAGGAACACGCGCAGCTCTGCCATGCGGCGGCTGACAAGCCCGTCGTGGATCACATAGTCCCCGCCCGATTCCTTCACGTGGCACCAGATGCCCATCGCGGAGGCCAGCTCGTTGGTCGAGTAGAATCCGGACTTGAGCAGGGCAGACAGCGCGCTGTTTTTCATCCAGCCGGAGCCGATGTTGTAGCTCAGGCTGATGAGCGCGTCATACTGATTGTCGCTCAGGGAAATATTGTTTTCCGTCAGGAAGCTGTCCAGCTTTTCCTCAAAGCCCTGCAGCATCTGGCGAAGCAGAACATCCGCCTGCGCCTCTGTGATGCCGTTGGGATATTCGTCCTTGCCGCAGGCGCTGCCGTAGCCGATGGAATACTGGGCGTAGTCCCAGGCGGCCTTCTCCTGAAAGCCTTCCTTCTGCTTGATGAAGTCGATCATCGGCTCGGTCGTGCGGAGCGTGATCTCCGCCGGGTCCTGCTCCGGGTCTGCAGGAACTGCGGGCTCGAGACTCTGATAAATGCGGTTGACGATCGCGGCGATCTCCGCGCGGGAGACGGACGCGTCCGGTCGGTACGTCCCGTCCGGGTAGCCGCCGACGATCCCGGCGGCGTAAAGCGCCTCGACATAGACGCTGTCTGTGTCGGTAAACGTGCCGTAGGTGCCGGGGTCAGACAGACCGAGCGCGTTTGCGGCAAGCTTGGCGAGCATCCCGCGCGTCATATTGACGTCCAGATCGGAAATATCCTGATAGCGCACAAGGAAGCCCTGATCGATGGCGAAATTCAGATAGCCTCTGGCCCAGTGGGAATCCACGCGTTCCGGCTCCGGGTAGCCCGCGGCCAGCAGGATCATCTTGAGCGACTCGCCGGTCGTGACCTTTTTGGTGGGGCGATATGTACCGTCGGGATAGCCGCTGACGACGCCGGATTCGGACAGCGTCATCACGTCCTCATAGAACCAGCTGCTCTCCGGTACGTCGGAGAAGGAAATATCGTATGCGCATACAAGCGTTGTCCCGGCCAGAAGAAGGGTCAGCGCCATGAAACCCCAAAGCAGGCTGCGAAGTCTGGGTTTCATTCTGTCACGCTCCTTTCTTTGCATCAAATCGGGGATAGTATAACAGATTTGATTACAAATTGCAACTGTTTGGGCGAAACAACCAAACAGCAGCATATTTTATTGGTAGGAATTTACGTCGATCAGGGCCGTAATGCCCTTGTTCCTGCGGTCCCTGGAGAACTCTGCAAGGACATAGGAGAGTAAGCGGCGGATAGCCGCGGAATTTTTGCAGACCAGCGTCAGCTGATAGCGGTAGGAGTAGTTGACGCGGGCGACGCTGGCCGGTGCCGGGCCGAGCAGCTGCGCGGGTGCGCGGCAGTACGGCTCCTTCTGGAGATTGGCGGCCAGCGCGTCGCGCAGGCGGACGCTGGCCTCGATCAGTCCGCGCTCCTCCAGTCCTGCGACCGTGATGGTGAACAGATCAGAGAACGGCGGGCAGCTGCGCAGCTGCCGCATCTGCAGCTCCAGCTCGTAAAATGCGTCGTAATCCTGCTTGGCCGCAAGCCGCAGCACAGGATGCTCCGGCGTCATGGTCTGGATCATGGCGCAGCCCGCGTCCGCACCCCGTCCGGAACGGCCCACGACCTGCGTGATAAGCGAAAACGTCGTCTCGGCGGCGCGGAAGTTGTCGACATACAGGCTCATGTCCGCGTCGATGACGCCGACAAGCGTAACGGACGGGAAATCAAGGCCCTTGGCGACCATCTGCGTGCCGAGCAGAATGGGGATCTGCTGTTCGCGGAATTGTTTCAGCATCGCCTCATGTCCGCCTGCGGCGGGCACGGTATCGGCGTCCATGCGCAGAACCTCCGTGTCGGGGAACAGCGCCTTCAGCTCCTGCTCGACCTTCTGCGTGCCGCTGCCGATGGCCTTCATCGCCCCGCCGCATTTTTCGCAGCGTGCGTGCGCAGGCATGACATAGCCGCAGTAGTGGCACATCAGACGGCGGCCGGAGGAGTGGTACGTCAGATGGACGCTGCACCGCGGGCACTGCGGCACGTCACCGCAGTCCATGCAGACCAGATACCGGCTGTTGCCGCGCCGGTTCAGAAACAGGATGGACTGCTTTTTATCCAGGATCGCGTCACGGATGCCCTCTTCCAGTTCGCGGCTTAAATCCAGATCGTTGCCCGCGCGAAGCTCCTGCTTCATGTCGATGATGCGCGCGTCGGGCAGCGCGCGGCCATTGTAGCGGGTTTTGAGCGTATAGAGGCTGTAAACGCCTGTTTTGGCCAGATACATCGTCTCAATGGACGGCGTTGCCGAGCCGAAGAGCACAAGCGCGCGCTCCTTCGCGCCGCGATAGAGCGCGATCTCCCGCGCGTGAAAGCGCGGGGCGTTTTCGGATTTATAGGTATGCTCCTGCTCCTCGTCGAGGATCAGCAGGCCGGGATTTTGAAGCGGTGCGAAGACCGCCGAGCGCGTGCCGACCACGACGCGGGCTTCGCCGCGCGCGATGCGCCGCCATTCGTCATAGCGTTCGCCCACGCGCAGGCTCGAGTGGAGCACCGCGACGGTTTTTCCGAAGTGCGCGGTCATTTTATGCAGCAGCTGCGGCGTCAGTGCGATCTCCGGCACGAGCAGCATGGCGGAACGGCCCGCGTCCAGCGCACTTCGGATCAGCGCGAGATATACAGAGGTCTTGCCGCTGCCCGTCACGCCGTAGAGAAGCGCCGCGCCGGGCTTTTCCTGCGTCATCTGCCGGTTCAGACCGTCGAAGGCGATCTGCTGCTCCGCGTTCAGCGTCAGCAGCCCGGCGGGCGGGACGTCCTCGCGCTTCGGGCTGCGCAGCTGCTCCTGCTCACATGTCTCGATCAAGCCGAGCTTTGCGAGGCGGGAGACGGTCTGCATACTGGCGCCGGTCAGCTCGCATAATTCGCGGCAGGGGCCTGCGCCGACGGTGCACAGCAGGCGCAGCAGCGCCGCCTGCAGGGGGGCGGAGAACTGCTTTTTTGCGGCAAACTGCTCCGCTTCCTCCGCGCTGACAGCAAGTGCGGCGACCTTGATGGTCTTCTCGCTGGCCTTCTGCGTGAGCGAAGCGTCTGCGCGCAGCAGCCGACGCTTGCGCAGCGCCTGCACAGCGGCGTCGAACGCCTGCGGCGATTCAAACTGCTGCCGGAGCGTCCGCTCCGGCGCGCTGCCGCCGAGATCGGTCAGCAGCTGCACGAGCCTTGCCGCGCCGGAATTCGCCATGCCGGGCGGCAGCTTGTCCTGCGCGCCGGATACAAGCATCAGCGTCCGCTTTTCATCGAACCATAACCCGGCGGGAAGGATGGCCTTGACCGCGTCATAAAACGTGCAGAAATAGCGCTCCTTCATAAACGCGGCAAGGCGGAGCTGTCCGCCGGTAAGGATCGACGCGTCGTCCAGCATCTGCTCGACGGCCTTCAGTCCGGCAGCGACTCCCTCCTGCACGGATAAAACAATGCCCTCCGTCCGCCGGTTGCCGTGCCCGAACGGCACAAGCACCCGCATCCCGACTGCCAGCGGCATATCCTCCGGCACACGGTAGGAATAGGGCCTGTCAATGGCATAAACCGCCGCCGCAACAGCCAGCTGTGCAACTCTGGACATGACCTGTTCCTCCTTTGTCTGGTGAAAGTTTGGACGCGCTTATGTCTCCGACGGCCCTGTCGTTTCTCTTGCAAGAGAAACGACAGGGGAGAAAAGAGTGCTTGGACGCGTTTGGTGCATCCTGCGCGTGCAGTTTAGGGTGTATCTGAAAACTCCCAATGTGACCGGCAGCGAGAAATTTTTGCGCTGAGCAAGACATTTTTTCGCAGGAATACTGACGTATTTCAAGGAAAAATGGTGCAGCGCAGCGTGAAAAGGTCCGCTGTCCGGGTGCGTTGGGAGTTTTCAGATACACCCTAGGCAAGCACTTGTTTTACAGTCTCTGCGAACACACATACTCACCTTACGGGCGCTTTGGTACGCGCCGCCTGTTACGGGACAACAGATTTGCAAGCAGTTGCCTTTGAATGGCTGCTATAAATCAGATTTGCGCTCAAAATTTGCAGGGAAGTACGGATTCGCCGCAAATTTTCGAAAAAATAAGCTGATTCCGGAATTCAAAAGACCCGGCGCAGGCCAGCTGCCTGCGCCGGGATGGGTGCTCAGTGTCTGTATTTATCGTCAAGCTCGGCCTTGAGCTGGCCGGCAGCGACCTCGCGGATGGCGAGCGTGACAGGCTTTTCCTCAAGCGGCTCGTGCGTGAGCTCGGACTCAATGGACAGCTGACGGGCGCGGTGCGCGACGACGTTGACGAGCAGATAGCGGCTGTCAACATTCTTGAGAAGTTCCGACATGGCGGGGTAAAGCATTAGAGTTCCTCCTTTATGCAATGGATGCGATCCATCATTTTACACTTTTCTGCGGTCATGATCGCAAGCAGCTCCTGCGCCGCGTGCTCGACCGTATCGTTGACGACGAGATAATCGTATTGTCCGGCCTGGCTGTATTCCCATTTTGCCCGGTCCATCCGCTTTTCCATCAGCTCCGGCGAAACATCGCCGCGCGAAGCGAGCCTGCGGCGGATCTCGGCCATCGACGGTGCGGCCATGAAGACCAGAACCGCCTCCGGCAGGCGCTTTTTGATGTTCAGCGCACCGACCACATCCACGTCCATCACGACGTCGGTTCCGGCGGCAAGCGCGGCCTGAATGGGCTTTAGGGGCGTGCCGTAGTAGTTGCCGACGTATTCGGCGTGCTCCAGCAGCTCGCCCGCCGCGATCATCTGTTCAAATTGCTCCCGTGTGACAAAATAATAGCTTTTGCCGTCGATCTCGCCGGGACGCATGGGGCGGGAGGTTGCGGAGATCGAATACTGCACCCGGTCACGCAGCTGCATGACGCGGTTCAGCACGGAATTTTTTCCGACGCCGGAGGGGCCGGAGATCGCAAACAGTTTTCCCTTCATGGCTGCAAATTCGTCTCCTCCGATGATTTTTCTTCCATACGCGCGCAGATCGTCTCGGGCGTGACGGACGAGAGGATCACATGGTCGGTGTCCATGAGCAGAACGGACTTCGTTCTGCGCCCGAACGAGGCGTCGAGCAGCATCCCGCGCTCCCGCGCTTCCTGCACGACGCGCTTGATGGGCGCGGAATCCGGGCTGACGACGGCGAGAATGCGCGCAGCGGCGACGGCGTTGCCGAAGCCGATCGAAATAAGCTTCATGTCTGCCTCCGGTTATTCGATGTTCTGCGTCTGCTCGCGGATCTTTTCCAGCTCCGCCTTGAGGTCGACGACGGTGCGGGCCTGCTCCAGATCGTTGCCCTTGGAGCCGATGGTGTTGGACTCACGATTGAATTCCTGCAGAAGGAAATCCAGCTTGCGGCCGATGGGGCCGCCGGCCGTCAGCATCTGGTCAAGCTGATTCAGATGGCTGCGCAGGCGGACCGTTTCTTCATCCACGGCGATCTTGTCGGCGTAGACGGCGGCCTCCTGCAGAATGCGGCTCTCGTCGATATTCGTCGCGCCGAGCACCTCCTGCATTTTTTCGGTCAGCCGGGCGCGATACTCCGCAAGCGTCACGGGGCTGCGCGCCTCGACCTTTTCCACAAGCGCCAGAACGGTCTTCGCGCGGCTGCGGAGATCGGCCTCCATGGCCGCGCCCTCCTTCTCGCGCATGGCGTTGAATTTGGCAAGCGCCTCCTTGACGACGGACAGAATATCGTCTGTCAGCTTCTGCTCGTCTTCCTCCTGCTTCTCAATCACAAAGACGTCGGGCATACGGGACAGGGCAGTGACGGAAATGTCGTCTCGGACGCCGTAATCGGAGGCGATGGACTTGAGCGCGGCCAGATACCCTTCCAGAACGGGCTTATTGAGTGCAATCTTGACGCTCGTATCCTCGGTGACATTAACGGTGATGAACATATCCAGCTTCCCGCGGTTCACGTTCGCCTTGACGAGCGACTTGACTGCATCCTCCGCAAAGCCATAGACGCGCGGGAGCTTGACGTTCAGATCCAGATAGCGGTTGTTGACTGCCCGCAGCTCGACGGTGATCTCACGTCCGTCGATGATTTTTTCCGCGCGGCCATAGCCGGTCATACTTCTAATCACGTTATTTCCTCCATTTTTCCTCAGGGCTGTTCGTCCGGCTCATCCGCTGCGGCAAGCGTTGCGGCGATGGAATACTGTCCGATGGCTCCGGCAGAGTCGAAGCCGTCGACATAGACCGTGACCGGCACCTGATACGTTCCCTCCTGCGTATAGCCGCTCATGTCGGCGACGATGCGGATGCTGGTCGCGGAGATCCGCGACGCGTCAGCCGCAGCGGCGCGGATGGTGACCTGCACCTGCTGGGACAGGCTTGTAGCCTTGAATTTTTCTTCGTCAACGCCGACAAATACAATGTTTGTCGTGCGGAGCGTCTTGATCTGCTTGCCCTTGATGGTGATCCGGACGGAGACCGTCTCCTCGCCGGAGACGTTCTTGGCATCGTTCGGGATCAGAATGGCGCGTTCGACCGTTTCGTCGTTGCTCGGCAGCGTGGACAGATCGATGGGCTCAAGTTGGATTGAGTTGAGACCGTCGAGTACGGTGGAGTCGCCGGAGAGCGTGATGGCTTTGGGCTCATAATCCCAATCCAGATCGGAAAGCTTCGCGCCGCCGCCCTCGGTGAACTGCACCTCGATGGGCACGACCTTATATTTGACGATCTTCATCGTGACCTCGATCGCGTCGGCGCTGAGCGTCAGCTGCGTCGGGTCGACCTGCGCGCCGTCCTTGTCCAGCAGCACGACGGGGACGGATTCGGTGATGGTCTTGTCCACATTGCTGCGCTCGATGGTGATCTGGACGTGGTCGACGGTATTGACGACCGATTCCGGGCCCTCGATGGTGATGGAATCAAAATCAAAGCTGGTGCTGTCGAGCATATAGCCCTCGGCAATCTTGACGCTGGAGAAATCGCCCCGCACCTCGACGGACTTGCGGATCTGGCGCTCGACGGTAAAGGTGATCGTGGCGGGGGACTTGTCCATCTTTGTGATAGACGAGGCGGACACGGCGCTGGGGAGCGTGATGTCGTAGGACATGGTGTAGTCCTTCGTGCTGCGCACCTTGGACACGTCGATCACGGCCTTCAGCTCGTCCTTATGCTGGTCGAGCGTCTTGAGATCAGCGTTTTTGCCGTAAAAATGCACGGAGACGAACTCCTGATAGTCGCCGGTGATGACAAGCCCGTGATCCTCGCGCAGGACCTCCGCGCCGGAGAACGTCACGGGGATATTGCCGATGGTCAGATCGACGTCCGGGTTCACGACGGTCATGACGTAGACCCACAGGCACATGGCCGCAAGGACGGAGACGATCAGGGAGAAGAGCTTACTTTTCATTTGGAACCGTCCTTCCTGCTGAAGCATCCGGCGAGCCGTTTGAGCAGCGTCTTCTTCTCAGCCTCGTCCGCGAGCAGCTCATTGGACAGCAGCCGCTGCAGCGTCTGGGGGGCCAGATGGCGCTTGAGCATCCCGCCGATGGCGACGGAGATCGTGCCGTTTTCCTCCGAGACGATCACGACGACCGCGTCGGAAACCTCGCTCGTGCCAACGCCTGCGCGGTGGCGCGTACCGAGGTCGCTCGGCAGGTGCGGATTGTCGCTCAGCGGCATGACGCAGCCCGCCGCAGCCACACGGCCGCCGCGGACAATGACCGCGCCGTCGTGCAGGGGCGAGTTTTTAAAGAAGAGATTGCGCAGCAGCTGCTCGGACAGCTGTGCGTCGACGATGGTGCCGGTCTTGAAATACTCGTCGAGCGGCGTTTCGCGCTCGAAAATCAGCAGGACGCCGACACGCTCACGCGACATGATCTCGCAGGCCTGCACCGTGGCGGAGATGGCGCTCTGCTCGGTGGTCGCGCCCGATTCGGACGAGAGCAGATGGAAATGCAGCTGCGCGCCGACACGCTCAAGCGCGCGGCGAAGCTCCGGCTGGAACACGATGATGAGCGCGATTGCGCCGACCTCAAGGATCTTGTTGAGCAGCCAGTTTAATGTATAGAGATTCAGCACGTCCGTCAGCAGCGTGATGGCCAGCAGCAGCAAGATCGCGCGGGCCACGCGCGCTGCGCTCGTCGAGCGGATCAGACGCAGGAGCGAATAGAAGATTATCGAAACGACCAGGATATCGACAATATCTGAAATCCCGATAGAAGGGACTTGATACAGAAGATTCTGGAAGAATTCACGGATCATAGCCATACAGTCATTCTCCCACTGATACTTATAGATGATTTGAATTATACTCCAAATTCTCCCCCCGCGCAAGCCCATGCAGCAAGAAAGTTTTTGGGAACGGCCTGTCCGAGTGAGAACGGACAGAAACGTGGGCTGCGGGTTTTCGTCATATCCCCGGAGGAATAAAAAATTTGTATAATTTCAACGCACAATTTTCACCTTTTTGTGGACAATTTTCATGCCTGTTCCACCGCAGGCCTGCTACAATGGAGACTGTAAGGAAGGAGTGCCGCCGAAGCGGCACGGGAGCGCAGCCTCCCGCCCGGCTCCAGGATGGGAGCAGGCTCCGCCCGGCGCGAAGCGGGTTTGCGCGCTGCAAGAGCAAAACGTTTCGTTTTCCACAAGCAGGAAAACACGCCGCAGGAGAAAGGGGAATGTGAAAGAAACATGGCCGAAACGATTCTCAGAATGACCGGTATCCAGAAATACTTCCCGGGCGTCCACGCGCTGGACAACGCGCAGCTGGAGGTTCGTGAGGGCGAGGTCATGGCGCTGGTCGGCGAAAACGGCGCCGGCAAGTCGACGCTCATGAAGGTGCTGACCGGCATCTACCCGAGCGACGGCGGAACGATCGAATTCTTTGGAAAGCATGTCGAGATCCACGGCCCGCGCGACGCGCAGGCGCTCGGCATCTGCATCGTCCATCAGGAGCTGAACCTCATGCAGCACCTGACCGTGGCGGAAAACATCTATATCGGCCGCGAGCCCATGAAGGGCCCGTTCGTCGACAAGGCAAAGCAGAACGCCATGACGCAGGAGCTGTTCGACAAGCTGCATCTGGAGCTTGACCCGAAGGCCGTCGTCAAGACGCTGTCAGTCGCGAAGCAGCAGATGGTCGAGATCACAAAGGCGCTGTCCCATGAGAACACAAGACTGCTGATCCTCGACGAGCCTTCCGCCGTCCTGACCGACACGGAGATCGACGACCTGTTCGTCTTCATCCGGCAGCTCAAGAAGACCGGCGTCGGCATCATCTATATCTCGCACCGCATGGATGAGCTCAAGCGCATCACCGACCGCATCACCGTCATGCGCGACGGCCAGTATGTCGCCACGCTCGACACCCCCACGGCGGAAATCTCCGAAGTCATCCGGCTCATGGTCGGCCGTACGATCTATGAGGAGCCGAAAACAAAATCCATGTGCCCGCCCGACGCGCCCGTCGTGCTTGAGGCCGAGCATCTGAACTCTCTCGACGTGAAGGACGTTTCCTTTAAGCTCCGCAAGGGCGAGATCCTCGGCTTCGCCGGTCTGGTCGGCGCGGGACGTACCGAGACGATGCGCCTGATCTGCGGCGCAGACCCGATGGATTCCGGTACGATCCGGATAAACGGCAAGGACGTGAAGATCCGCAGCCCGAAGGACGCCGTCCGCTACGGCATCGGCTATCTCTCCGAGGATCGCAAGCGCTACGGCCTGTGCCTGAACCTGTCCGTTGCGGACAACACCGTTCTGCCGAGCCTGGAGCAGATCTTCAAGGGCCCGTTTGTTCATGACAAAAAGGCGCAGCGGCTTGCGCAGGAGCATGCCGAACAGATCCGCACGAAAACGCCGTCTGTCCGCGCCCGCGTCGGCAGCCTCTCCGGCGGCAACCAGCAGAAGGTCGTCATTTCCAAATGGATTCTGCGCGACTGCGACGTGCTCATCTTCGACGAGCCGACGCGCGGCATCGACGTCGGTGCGAAGAGCGAGATTTACAAGCTGATGACGCAGCTGGCAGAGGAAGGCAAGTCCATCATCATGATCTCCTCCGATATGCCGGAGCTGCTCCGCCTGTCCGACCGCGTGATCGTCATGTGCGAGGGTCACGTCACCGGTGAACTCGATATCTCCGAGGCCACGCAGGAAACCATCATGACATATGCAACCAAGAGAGAAGTGGGGTAATCATTATGGAAAACGTAGGTAAGAAAAAGCTGGATATGCAGAAGCTGCTCGCGCCTGCTGCGCTGGTCATTCTGTATATCGTGTTTTCAATCTTCGGCAATAACTTCCTGACGCTCGATACGGTCAAGAATATTCTCGAATCCAGCTATTATATCGGCTTTATGGCCTTCGGCGTGACGTTCATCATCATCACCGGCGGCATCGACCTGTCGCTCGGCACGGTCATGATGTGCGCGGCGCTGTTGGGCGGCTACGCGTTCAAGCAGGGCTGGCCGCTGATCCTCGCGATCGTGCTGACGCTGTTTGTGGGCATCGCGTTCGGCTTTGCCAACGGCGTTCTGATCGCCAAGCTCAAGCTGCCCCCCTTCATCGCGACCCTTGGCACGCAGATGATGGCCGCCGGCCTCGGCTCCATCATCACCAAGGTGCAGTCCCAGACCTGGCCCACCGCCACCGCCGAAGTCGGCGGCTGGTTCAAGAAGGTCTTCATCCGTGCGGAGCTGTTCGGCGTCAGGGGCTTCCCGGTCGGCGCGTTCTGGCTGCTCGGCTTCTTCATCATCGCGGCGCTGATCCTGCATAAGACCAAGTTCGGCCGCTATGTCTATGCCATCGGCTCCAACGAAGAGGCGACCCGCCTGTCCGGCATCAAGGTCGACAACTGGAAGGTCGCGGTCTATACGCTCTCCGGCTTCTTCATCGGCATGTGCGCCCTGTTCTATGCCGCTGCCTACACCACCATCACTCCGGGCACCGGCGCAGGCCAGGAAATGAACGGCATCACCGGCGTCATCATCGGCGGCACGTCCATGTCCGGCGGCTCCGGCACGATGGTCGGCACGCTCATCGGCGTGTTCATCATGTCCGTCCTGAAGACCGGCCTTGCCAACTGCGGCCTGCAGGCCCCGTGGCAGACGTTCCTCACCGGCGCAGTCGTCATCGGCGCTGTCCTGCTCGACATCGCGAGAACGAAGGCTGCCAACCGCGTCAAGAAGGGTTAAATCCCTGTATTCATCTTGTATTAAGCACGGAACCCGTGTTTGATAAAATAATTTAGGAGGAATCACCAAATGAAAAAACTGATCGCTCTGCTTCTGGCACTGGTCATGGTTCTCGCTCTGGCTGCCTGCGCGGCCAAGACGGAACCGGCCAAGACCGAAACCACCGACACCAAGACCGAACAGACCACAACCGAAGAAACCAAGACCGAGGATCCGGCTCCCGCTGAGGAGACCACCGGCGAAAAGATGTACATCCCCGTCATGGCGAAGGGCTTCCAGCATCAGTTCTGGCAGGCAGTCGCCAAGGGCTCCGAGGACGCTGCCAAGGATCTCGGCGTAGAGATCTACTTCGACGGCCCCGCTTCCGAGACTGAGATCGACGCCCAGGTCAACATGGTCAAGACCGAGCTCGCCAAGAACCCCAAGGCCATGGCGCTGGCTGCCCTGTCCACCGACGCTGTCACTGAGATCCTCGAAGAGTGTGCAGAGAAGAACATCCCCGTCATCGGCTTTGACTCCGGCGTTCCCGGCGACACCACCGGCGCTGTCAAGGCGACCGCCTGCACCAACAACGAGAACGCGGCTGCTATCGCTGCCGACAAGTTCAATGAGAACGAAACTGTTGTCGAGGCCATGAAGAACGCGACCTCCGACAACCCCGTCATCATCGGCTGCCTGTCTCAGGACGCTGTCTCCGCTTCCGTTTCCGGCCGTACCACCGGCTTCGTCAATGAAATGGCCAAGATCGCCGAGACCTATCAGCCCGGCAAGGTCTCCATCGAAGGCCACGCCAAGTGGGAAAAGAAGGTCGACGCTCCCGCCATCATCATTGAGGTCGCCATCTCCGCCACCACCGAAGCTACCTCCGTGCAGACCGCTGCCAACTCCCTGCTGGGCATGAATCCCGTTGCGATCTTCTGCTCCAACGAGGGCGCTGTCACCGGCTTCCTGGCTGCTGTCTCCGACGGCGAGGATCTGGCTGAGGGCGGCAAGTACGCGGGTCTGGTCGTCGCCGGCTTTGACGCAGGCGCTGCCCAGAAGAACGCTGTCCGTCAGGGCTGGTTCTACGGCTCCGTCACCCAGGATCCGTACCAGATCGGCTACCAGGCTGTTGCTCTGGCCGTCGCGGCTGCCAACGGCGAGCCCGTTGCGGACGTCGACACCGGCGCGCAGTGGTACGACGCCTCCAACATCGACGACGAGATGATCGCCCTGCTGGTTTACGATTGATCCGCAGCGCAAAGCTCCGTCATTCCCCGAATACAAACCGTGCCGCCCTTAC
>OHPL01000202.1_pt1 | contig 43462 bp, 43 predicted proteins | sample 1577711 | NCBI WGS metagenome assembly OHPL01 (sample SAMEA3879538, study PRJEB24766) | human gut metagenome | biome: human-associated habitat; feature: feces | place: USA | collected 1985/1987
GTAAGGAAAACCAAACCAAGAAAAACGTCTCCGAGTTATACCGGAGGCGTTTTTTGTTATTTATTAAATAATTTTTTTCGATTACTTATAATTTAAACCAGTTTGAGGAATCGTTATTGTTCTAAAAATCGGGGAGTCGGCGCAAAGCGGCAGAATCGGTAATGATCAGTGAAAATGGATGCGAAATCCTGTTAATAACTGCTGCAATGGGTAAAATGACAACAAAAAATGCCTTTTTTATGCGGAAAAGCTTTGATTTTATTTGACTTAAGCGCAAAAACGTTCTTAAATTCCGTTGTGGCGGTGTTGTGCCGCTTTGTTTAACATAACTTACATTTATAGGGAGTTTCTTCATGAATAAAAATGAACTTATCGCCAGCATTGCCGCTGCAACCGGTCTGACAAAAACTGATTCCGCCAAGGCTCTGGACGCATTCATTAATTCTGTTGCCAAATCTTTGAAAGACGGCAAAGAAGTTCGTCTGGTTGGTTTTGGTACTTTCGGTGTTACCAAACGTGCTGCCACGACCGGCCGCAATCCCCGCACTGGCGAAGCTATCAAAATCCCTGCACGTAAAGTTGCTAAATTCAAACCGGGTAAAGCTTTGCAGGATTCTGTCAACTAATTGTACTTTTTACAGGTTTGATAAACTTGAGGGAACAGTGATCTCATGCTGTTCCTTTTTTTGTGATTATCAGCAGCACAAGCGGTGTCAACTTTTTATAGACAAAAATCGTCGATTGTGCTAAATTAGAAAAAAACGAGAAAGACAGGCAATGGTACAACTTGATTCGGCAGAAAATCTGGAAAAGATTGCTGCGTTGGCAGAACAGTTGAAGCTCTCTGGTTATGAAAATGCCCGGCCGGAGCAAAAGTCGGAAATTGCCGAAACGCTTGATTTCCTTTATGCCGGGCGAGATGAACCGGAAACGCGGAAAAAGCTGATGTCTTTGTTGGAGTTTATATCAGAACCCTGTGCCGATGCACCTATCGGAAATACGGATTTTGATTTGCATGCTCATCTGGCCGGTCTGGCTGATATGATTGAGGAACAAAACGGGCAGTTGTTTTACCGCGATTTGCAACAAGAGGGCGAAGAGCTCAACCGCAGTCTGAACGTTAAAGAGCTGTGGCGTTCGGGGAAAATGTTGCCGGACAGCGATAATACGGATAAAATCAAAAAGGCTGAAGAAATTTTTGCGCGTTTGTGCGCCGCTGACGGAAAGACTAACCGCCATCTGCAGGCAATGAGCGAACAATATCCGGTTTCTTTTGGAGTTGTCGGAGGACAAGGCAAAGACGGCGAATGCCGAATGATCGATGACGAAAAGGGCAGACGGTGCCTGATATACCTGAACGAGGGTGCCTTTACCGATGAACGTTTGCTGCCGATGTTGATTGCTCATGAGTTGGGGCATTATATTGACAGTGTCGGCCGTCCGGCGGATTTTCGCGCTCACCTGGCGAAAAACGAGGAACATACGGCGGATATTCTGGGAGCGGAAATGGCATTGAACGCCGGTTATAAAACAACCGCTTTCAGCCGGGAACTGAAAAGTAAAAACAATGCTTTTTTGCAGGCACGGGGCAATGCGTTGGAGCAGTTTCAGCAGATCTATCAAAAAGCCGATTTACAGCGCCGTCTGGAAGTTCTTCCTCAAACACCGGGTGGTCGTAAAGTGCGCGGTTTTATAAATGAAGTCGATCATTTTTTTGATGCTTGGGAAAAAGAAAAAAACAAGCCGATCGAAGTTATGCCACGCTTTCTGAGGAGCAAAAACTTAAGATCGTGCTGGATGAGATAGGAAAACAAAGAGACTGTGTGGGGTTGTCGTCGGCAGAGAAGATGGCAAAAATAGAAGAAAAAGTGGAAAAACTCCGCGAAAATGAGAAAAAATTTTCCGGACGGGAAATATCGGTGTCCGAAGCCCGGGCGGCTCTGTTTGAAAATGTGGTCAAAACGCACTTGTATAACCGTTTGGCTGCTGTCAAAATCAATTCTCGCTTTAATCCCGATTTTGACAGGGAACGCAATAAAGGATATTGTACGGCTTCAATCATGCAATGTTTGCGTAAAAGTGACCGCAACGGTGAGCTGGATGCTGTTTTTAATACCAATACCGAAGAACTGGCCCATCCGGCAACATTGTTTAAACATTTGATGGAGATGGAAAATGGCCGCTATGCCGGACATATTCACCGCAGCGGTGATGACGGCTGCAGCGAAGTTCAGGATATTATCGACAAACACCAAATTAAGCCGGGCGCACTGGTATGTCTGACGATGGATCAGAAAATGGCTGACAATGTTACTTTGGAAGGAAGTCATAATCATTTGATGTTGTATGCCGGAAAGGACAAAAGCGGCGAACATTGTTTTTACGGATTTAACAATGATATTAAAGACGGCAAACTAAAAAATCATAATATCGGTTATGTTTGTGACAGCTGCGGATTGTTTTCCGATCTGATCCGTGATCATCACCGGTTTTATCTTCGCGGCGGTTATGCAGAAACAGATCAGGGCGGCGCGGTATCGATACAACGGACTTCACCGACGCAAAGTTGTCCCGGAAAGATGATGTGGAGACATCGGGAAGGGCGTTAGGCCGTTGTAGGATTGTTTGTGTTTGTGGCAACGGCAGCGCCATAACTTAAATATTTATGATTTGCAAACTCACTTTCCCGGGAGTTTGCACCTGAGTTGTATCCATAAAAAAAACCGCCTTGCAGCGGGTTTTTTATGGTGGGCGCTGAGAGGTTCGAACTCCCGACCCTCTCGGTGTAAACGAGATGCTCTTCCAGCTGAGCTAAGCGCCCATCGTGTTTACGGAAAGCTTTATACACGTATTAAATCAATAAATCAAGCAAAAAATTGTCCAATTTATATTTTTTTTGATAAATTGAGGATAAACAATTATTTATATAAGCGTTCAAAAAATGGTGCGACCGATTATATAGTATCAGAACCTAAGGAGGGTGATAACGCCGATCAATGAGTTTTACAGGAGAATGTTAATGGCAGAACAAATGCGGACCGACACTTGGCAGAGCAGAAATTTTCAACCCTGCAACTGCTGCCGTCCGATTCCCAAAATCAACTGGATTCCCAAAGAAGTGGTGGTGAATGATAAGATGCAGCAAAATTATCGTTATCTGCTCAGTGAACCGGAGGGGCAGAATTTTCATCCCGATTTCAAACCGGAGTTGACGCCGATCCAGATGCTGGATATGGGGGTTTTTGAAGGAAAGTATATGACCGATTGTTGGGAAGAGTTCCCCGAACGATGGTTCGATCATGCCATTTTATCACCGGAAAGGAGTAATCCGTTGTATAATTATTTTGGTGTCAAGTCACGCCTTTCGTTATCGGAATGGCGACGGCGCGGCTGGATCGTCGGTCCGGACGTGCGCGGCTGGTTTCAATGGTATTGTCGCTATTATTACGGGCGGAGACTGCCAGAAATTGACGAAGTTCAGATAAAAAGATGGCGCGCGTTCCGCCGTCATCTGGCTCAGGTAGAAAAAAACTGTATGCCCTTTGATGTCGGCTGCCGGGCCCGCCAACGCCAGGCTTTGTTGCAATGGGCCTATAATCCGGTGATTTGAAAGACCGACAAATTTTTTTTGACAAATTTATGTCTCAAATGTTATACTGGGTCGATATTTAATGTGGGAGACTGACAGTGCCTGATAACCGGCAAGATGTCTATAGGGTAAAAAATCCGGATGTTGATTTGGATTTAGCTAATTTTAATCATTTTGTTTCGCCGGAAAGTGAAGCAGGGAAAAGTTTTAGCGTGTTTATGCAGCAGATGGCGCATAAACTGGTCAATAATTCTTACAGCGGTGCCGGAGGGTTGAAGGGCTATCGGGTTTGTTTTTATTTGCAAGACCGTGAAGATGACAGTCCGGCAAGAATCAGCAGTGTCGAAAATCGTATGAATTCTGCGGATTTAAGCGGTGACGATTTTGTTGTGATGTTTAACCGTGACAAATTGCAGCAGTTACAAAGCGAAGATGAACTGGCATTTATATTGGCACACGAACTCTCACACCTCGGCTGGCAGCACGGCGATTCCGAGATCCGCAGTTTGCACGGTAATGAAGAAGCCGCTTGTGATATTAACGCACTTAAAATGATGGATGCGGCCGGATATAATGTGCGCGTGGTAGAAGATATAGACCGTGATAGACCGTTGACTATGGAATGGCAGCAACGTAAAGATGCACGTCGGCAAACGATGATGTATATGTTTGGTTGCGAAATGCCCAGACCGCTGGATGTATCTTTATGGAAAAGTGGCCGGCACGTTAAATGGACGCACGATTTTCAGGTTCCTGGAATCGATACGCCTGAAACCGAAGCTATCGCGATGATGAGCGACAATCTGCGCAAAGTGTATGAAAAAGGCGGTCGGGATGATTGTATTGATATGATCGGTAATTATGTGCGGGAGCTGGGGAGTGCACAGGGCAGCAAGTTTTTTCTAAGGCTTTCGGCTGCAATGACGGCAGAATTTCCGCCGATTGATGAAGTGAAGCGCACCCAAGGGTATTCGGCTATTTTCCGCCATCCGTTTAACGTGACGGCAAATGTCATTCCTCAGGTAGAAGCGCTGCCGGGAAATAAATTTTATCCGCCCGAGGCCTGCCGGCAGATAAACAGCTATTTAAGAAACAATCCTGATTATCACCGTATCATGAAACGTTACTGGGACAAGGTTCTGCTTTCGGGGAACCAGCTTGCCGTCGGCCGCGGTGACCGGCAGTAGTGTCATCTAAAATCGGTTTATGAGCGAATTTTTTAAAAAACCTTGAAACCGCTTATTTTTTATTATATCGTCATCGACATTGAAATTAAATTATTTTTGGAAAGGATTGAATAAATGCTGCATCCATGGCACGGCGTCAGCGCTGGCAAAACAAGGCCTGAAATTATCAATGCAATCATCGAAGTACCGAAAGGTTCCAACGTTAAATATGAGCTTGACAAACTGAGCGGTCTGCTGAAAGTTGACCGCATTTTGTACAGTGCGGTTCACTATCCGGCTAACTATGGCTTTATTCCGCGGAGTTATTGCGGCGACAATGATCCGCTGGATATTTTGGTGCTGGGACAGGAACCGGTGTTGCCGCTGTCGATCTTGCGGGCGCGGCCGATCGGTGTCATGAAAATGATTGACCAGGGAGAAAACGACGACAAGATTATTGCCGTTCATGTGGACGATCCGGAGTATAATCACTATACATCGATTGACGAGCTGCCGCCGCACTGCCTGAAAACCCTAAGGCGTTTTTTTGAAGATTATAAAATATTGGAAAACAAAGAAGTAATTATCGAGACTTTCCTCGGGCCTGACGATGCCCGTAAAGCAGTCTCGGAAGCATTGAAGCTTTATGACGAAAGCAAAGAATCCCTGCCGGGTTACGGCGGATAAAGCAAAAGCCCCGGTTTTATCAACCGGGACTTTGTTTTAACAGGGAAAATCTTTAACAGCGTTTTCTGAAGTACTTGCGGTCAAAGCTTCTTTCAAGCTGCTTTTGCCATTTGGCGATTGTACCGAACTTGCGTTCAAGACAGTATACAAAGCCGTAATTGCGCATTACCGCCAGTCTCCAGATGTAGCGGTTGCCCGACTTTTTGATGATCCGGCTGCCTTCGTAGCTCAGTACATAATGAGAAACCAGTTCCCAGGTGAGAATACTGTCGTTGCGCAAGATCAAAGCCCGTTCAGCTTCGGCGCTTTGAGGGCGGAAAAGAACAATATATGCGAAAAGCAACTCCAGAGGGGCAGTCTGAAAAAACAGAACCTCCGCCTTGGGATGAAATTTGCGCAAATATTTTTGTACACGATCCCAGTCTTTTGTGAGCAGCAACGAAATCTCTTCGGTTTCGTTCAATGCTTTAGAAAGTTTGGCACCGGCAGCCAACAGCAGTTGTGATCTTTTTCCGTATTCCTCTTCGCTGGCAAAAGAAGTTGGTGAACACATCATGTTGTGGTACAGCCACCTCTGAAAGATTTCTTCGTTTTCTGTTTCCGACATTTCGTCCGGCGGGAGTATTCCTTGTTGCCGCAGGCGTTGCAAAATGCCGTAATGCCACAGTTCAGCGTGGACAGTGTTTTGCAGATGAATCCATCTGACGTCGCTTTGTGCGAGTGCGTTCTGTCCCTCTAAACTCTGTATGCCGCGGCTACAGATGTAGTAGAAACGTTCCTGATCCTGGCCGTTCTGCATGAGAGCGGTTTCTTCAGCAGCTGTCTTGTCGAAAACTGGATGTTTCCCTTTAATAATAATTGTGCTCATATTTTTTATGTTTTGTTGTGAATAATAGGTTGATTAAATAATTGGTATCTGACTTAAATTGTACATATAATGAAAATTTTGTCAAGAATATTTAGGAGTGGACTTTTAAAAGTGAAAAGGTTATATTTTTTTTGCTTTTTATATTATTAATCAAGTTTTATGAACAAGTTTTTGAGAACTGATCTGTTGCAAGCGTCGATGGTGTTTGCCTGTGGAAGTTTGCTGGGTTTGGCGTGTATTCTCACGGCTCGTGACGGAATCAAGGATGAATTCTTATGGTTCAACACGGTTGTGAGTTCCTGCATTTTGCTGGGTTCGGCCGTATATGTTGTCCATCTTTTCTGGCTGTACCGCCGTTATCGTAAGATGATCGCAAAACTGGGAAACCGGGGAGAGCAACTTCGTATGCGCTATTTGCGCTGCTGTTCCGCCGCTCGCCGTCAGGCTTATTTTCGTTTTGTCGGAAGTGACGAAATGAATGTCTTTTTGGGCTATCTGCTGCATGAAGGCGGAGAAAGCTCCAGAGAAATGCGTTATCAGATTTTTTGTGAATTGATGCGCGACAGCCGCAATTAAATGCGGTCTCCAGAAAAAAACATCCTCCGGAAAAAATCCGGAGGATGTTTTGTTTTCGGTTGCGACAGTTTATTCGGCCGGAATCAAATTTGCCGTTTCATTTTCGCAAAACTTATAAGAATATATGTAACAATCATCTTTGTCGTCATAATATTCTTTTAGAACGGCTTCCAGTCTGAAACCGCACGATTCGTAGAATTTGCGGGTAGGGAGATATTGCGGGGTTCCTTCTGTTTTAACAAACAATTTTTTGCCGCCGAGGCGGTGAACGGTTTCCAGCAGACGTTGAACCAACTGGCGGCCGATCCCGTGTCCGCGATAGCTGTTTAGAGTAGAAATCAGGTAGAGTTCATAAGCCGAATAGCAGTCCTGAATTTTGCCGAAACAGGCATAGCCGACGGTTTGGTCGCCGTCTTCGGCAAACAGAAATTCGGGTTTTTCCGCGTTGTCGTTGGCATATTGCCGGTTTAGGACGACATGGGCCAAATTGACGCCGATTTCAATGTCTGTATCGTCAAAAAATCCGGTCGAAGCCGTGATATTGCGAATGGTTTCGGGATCACGGGCGTTTAATTTATCTCTGAAAGAAAGCATAATTACACTCCTTTCAGAACCGATAAGCCCTCACTTGTGTAAGAAAAACCAGCAATCTGGTTCGAAAATTGAAATAAATGGTTCGATTCCCGGAAAAAATTGTTCCGGTGGGTTGTTTTGCATTGCACCGCAAACGGTGTTACAGCGTACATAAAAACTCCATACTTGTTAATCCGATGTCAAAGACAGATCAAAAGCCGACCTTCCTTTAACAAATTTATTATACTATTTTTTTAGCGGTTTGACAAGGGGGTATGGCATTTTTTGTTGTAATAAGCCGATGCATAACCGTTGCGAGATGATTGACGGATCGGTAAAATCAGTCTATAACAGGGCAGATTTAAGACTTTTAAGGATAAAAAAATGGAAAAGCTCAAAGATTTGTTTGCCAACCATTATGTCATTCCTCAGGAATGGCTGTGGGCAATTTTCGGCGTGGTTGTGCTCTTGCTGCTGTTTTTCGACCTATTTTTGTTCAACCGCAAAAACGAAGTGCCGAATTTTTGGCATACCTTGGTTCTGTGTATCATCTATATTCTCGCGGCCTGTATTTTCGGCGTATTTATCATCTATGAAGAAGGGTTGGACAAGGGAATGGATTTCTTTACCGGTTTTTTGGTCGAGAAGAGCCTTTCACTGGACAATATTTTTATCATGTCTCTGATTTTTGCTTCTCTAGGAGTGCCGCGGATGTATCAACACCGCGTTTTGTTCTGGGGCATTCTCGGGGCGATTGTCATGCGCGCCCTGTTGATCTGGGTCGGCGAAACGCTGATTTCCAACTTTCACTGGATTTTGTATGTCTTTTCGGCCTTTCTGGTTTATACCGGCGTTAAAATGCTGTTGCACAAAGGAGAAGACGAACCGGCTTTTGAAGAGACGCGGCTGTTTAAGTTTCTGTCAAAAATTTTTCATGTCACCAGCAAAATTCACGGGGAACATTTTTTTGTAAAAGAAAACGGGCGCCATTATATTACGCCGTTGTTTTTTGCTCTGTTGACGATTGAGACGATGGACGTGATTTTTGCGTTAGACAGTATTCCGGCCATCTTTTTGATTACCAACGACGTCTTCATTGTGTATACCAGCAATATTTTTGCGATTTTGGGGTTGCGTGCGCTCTATTTTCTGTTGGAAGCCGCCGTACATAAATTCACTTATCTGAAGCCGGCGCTTTCAATCATTCTGATCTTTATCGGCCTTAAGATTTTTGCGCCGTATATTTTGGGCTTTGAACTGGAAGCCTGGCATTCGCTGACGGTTACGTTCGGTTTGCTGTTTGCCGGAATCGGAATTTCGTTGTGGAAAACCCGCAATGGCGAGGTAACACCGCAATAAACGATGAGATGAGCAAAGGCCGTGTCTTATTTGACACGGCCTTTGCTTTTGAGTGTCCGGATATCCTCGTCGGCTTGAAACGGCAGTGGTATTTCTTATATTGAAAGATGAGAAGATTGCAGCAAAGAGAGGATAATATGGAAGAAATAAGAAGTGACAACTGCAGCGTATCCGGATGCCTGTGCGGCGCCAAACTGGCACGGGCCCTGATTTTGGCTGCCGGCCTCATATTGGGCGGTTTTTTCCCCGGATACTATTACTATCAGGCCAAGATGAATGCCAACAGCGTCACGGTAAAGGGACTGGCGGAAACGGAAGTTAAGGCCGATTTGGCCATCTGGTCGCTGCAATTTGTGGCAACAGGCAATGATTTGGCTGAAATTCAAGGACGCATGGAAAAACAGGCGCAAATGATCGTTGATTTTCTGAACCGGCACAAATTCGCTAAAGACGAGATCACGCTGGGGCCAATTATTACCAACGATCTTTTGGCTAATCCTTACCAAAATGCGGCGGAAACCGGCAACCGTCGTTTTATTCTGACACAGACAGTTGAATTGCAGACCGAGAAGGTTGATGCGGTGGCCGATGCTTTGTCGGCAGCCAACGAACTGATTGCCAAAGGAATTGTGTTCTCTCAGGATTACGGCGGCGGTTCGCGGGCCTCGTTTTTGTTTACCCGTCTTAACGAAATAAAACCGCAAATGCTGGAAGAGGCTACCCGCAATGCGCGCAAAGCTGCTTTTGAATTTGCCAAAAGCAGCGGCAGCCGGGTCGGGAAAATCCGCCGTGCCAGCCAGGGTGTGTTTTCGGTGCTGCCGAAGGTCGATGCGGCAAATATAAATGAGAGCAGCCAAATTGAGAAAAAAGTGCGCGTGGTCTCCACGGTTGAGTATTGGTTGCAATAGCCGAAAAAATTAAAAACCTTTCCGTTGCGAAAGGTTTTTTCTTGTGCTGAGACGGATCAGTTTTTACAAGGCAAAACGTTATGGGCTTGTATTTTATCTTTTGTCATGTTAACATTAAAGGCGACTTAGAACTATCCGGACCAGGGAGAACTTGCAATGGAAACAAAGGTTGCCGTTGTTGCGATTGTGGTGGAAGAACGCGATTCCGTAGAAAAACTGAACGAAATTCTGCATGATTATTCCACTTATATCATCGGACGCATGGGGATTCCATATCGCAGCAGAGGAATCAATATCATCAGTGTTGTTGTGGATGCGCCGCATGATGTGATCAGCGCCCTGTCGGGCAAGATCGGCAATTTGAAAGGCGTTTCCGCCAAAACGGCCTATTCCGGCACCGGTAATTGATTTTTTTTAACTGACGGGGAAGATGTTTCTGACCCATAAGAAAGAGGTTTGTATGTATAATCCGAAATCCTTAAAGGCTGAGGAATTTATCAGCCATGATGAAATATTGGCAACACTTGCATATGCCGAAGCCAACCGAAACAATGCAGCGCTGATTGACGAAATTATCGAAAAAGCCAAACGACGCAACGGTCTTTCCCACCGGGAAGCTTCGGTGCTGCTGGCTTGTGAGTTGCCGGAGAAAAATGCCGAAATCTATGCGTTGGCCGAGCAGATAAAAAAAGACTTTTACGGCAACCGCATAGTGTTGTTTGCACCGCTCTATCTGTCCAACTATTGCGTCAATGGCTGTGTCTACTGTCCCTATCATGCCAAAAACAAGCATATTGCCCGTAAAAAGATGACTCAGGACGAAGTACGCCGCGAAGTGATCGCGTTGCAGGATATGGGGCATAAACGGCTGGCGATTGAGGCCGGAGAAGATCCGGTCAATAACCCGATCGAATATATTTTGGAGTGTATCGACACCATTTACAGCATCAAGCACAAAAACGGTGCCATCAGGCGTGTAAACGTCAATATTGCCGCTACCACGGTCGAAAACTACCGCAAACTGCACGAAGCGGGAATCGGAACTTATATTCTGTTTCAGGAAACTTATCATAAGGAGTCTTATGAGAAACTGCATCCGACCGGTCCGAAACACAACTACGCTTACCACACCGAAGCCATGGACCGTGCCATGGAAGGCGGCATTGACGATGTTGGTCTGGGCGTTTTGTTCGGGTTGGAAATGTACAAGTACGAGTTTGCGGGTTTGCTGATGCATGCCGAACATTTGGAAGCCGTTCACGGCGTGGGGCCGCATACGATCAGCGTTCCGCGGATCCGGGCGGCCGACGATATCGATCCGTCGAGCTTTGAAAACGGTATTGATGATGACATTTTTGCCAAGATTGTTGCCTGTATCCGAATTGCGGTGCCTTATACCGGAATGATCGTTTCCACCCGGGAGAGTCAGGCTTCGCGCGAGCGGGTCTTGCATTTGGGAATTTCTCAGATCAGCGGCGGTTCCAAGACCAGCGTCGGCGGATATGCGGAGCCGGAAGCGGAAACCGAAAATTCGGCTCAATTTGACGTCAGCGATACCCGCACATTGGATGAAGTGATCCACTGGCTGATGTCGATGGATTATCTCCCGAGTTTTTGTACCGCCTGCTATCGGGAAGGACGCACCGGCGATCGTTTTATGGCGCTGTGCAAGAGTAAACAGATTCAAAATTGCTGTCACCCGAATGCGCTGATGACACTCAAGGAATATCTGGTTGATTATGCCTCGCCGGAAACCAAAGAACTCGGTATGGCGCTGATCAAGAAGGAGCTGCACAATATCCCCAAAGAAAAAGTGCGTGACATTGTGGTCGAAAGGCTGGAAAAGATCGAAAACGGCGACCGCGATTTTCGTTTTTGAACAGTAACCCTCCGGCTGATGGCAGAGATTTTAAAAGGCAAGGTTAAGTGAAACCGGAGAAGTGTCGGTAAATTGCTTTTTATGAGTCTATGAAAAAACAAAAGGCGAGGCAATTGAAAAGAATAACAAACAAAGCTTTTCTCTGCCGCTTTCCAAAGGAAAGGATATTACGGATTAGATCTAAAGGTTGGTTAATACAAGTGATGTTAAATACTCCGAATGACATTTTTTTCCAATTCTGAAACAGTATCAAAAAAACTTGTGTTACCTGCTGTGGGATATTTCAACTCAAAGAACAGGGTGTCATATGGCATCCTGTTCTTTTATAGTTGTGTTAAATTAACGCCTCAGAGGTCACTGTAACATATTAAAATTTTGACAGCGGATGTTTGTGTAAAAAAATATTGCAATTTTTGTCTAATGAATTAAACTAAAAATCGAGTGAGAATTATTTTTAAGTTATTAATTAAAACATATAGCGTATGAAAGAGCGTGATTACATGGCGGCGCCGGGAAAAGAATGTGTTGCTCCCTCGTCGCTGACGGCATTTCGACATCTGCAGGCAAAAGGCATCAATCCCGAGGAACTGCCGGTTCCGGGGGTAGCGGTACGTCCGGGTGATGAAGAAGATACCGGTTTTTTTGTCTGGAATGCACGAAGCAGCCGCGGAATTCATGTGTTGCCTTTTTTTCAATATAAAGAGCTGACACAACGTTATGAACGGATGGTTTTTCGGGCGATGGAACCGGGAGAAATGTTTTTGTACGACAACCGCCTCTATATGGTCAAATATGACCGGCGACGCGGTTTTTATCTACGGAACGTTTTCTTTTATCATCACGAGTTCTATGCCAAATGCGAAGCGGCGATCCGCGGATTTGCCGATGCAGAGTTTATGTTGTGCCGGATTTATGTGATCGGCCGGGTCAAAAAACTGCTCGGAATCTGTTGGATCGGTTATGTCGAAGAAACCGGAGACACCGTATTTATCAAATTGTTCCAGGATGATTTGAGCAAATTTGCGGAATACGATCCGAGAGATCTTGCCCGTGAAGCGGTTGACCTTGGTGAGATATTTTCTTATCAGGGGCGGTGTTGGAAACTTTGTCAGGACAACAACGGCTTTTATCAGATCAATCCGGTGGTTGCCCCAAAACTGACGTTGCTGAGGCCGGTAACTGCGAAGTAAAACGGCACTGAAATTTAAAAAATCTCTTCTGGGTATCAGAAGAGATTTTTTTGTTGTATCGGCTCTGAAGTTCCAGTAAAATCAAAATCAGCTTTAAGGAGAAACGGCATGACGACGGACAATCGGGAATATTGGGAAGAAAAATGGGGAGGGAAGTTTAGCGAAGACGGTTTGGTTCCCAGTACGCTGGTGGTTAAGATGTACGAACACCTGAAAGATAAACCGATTAAGACGGTGCTTGACCTCGGAGCCGGCAAAGGTCGGGACAGTTTCTGGCTGGCGGCGCACGGCTATCAGGTGACGGCTCTGGATATTTCGCCGTCGGCACTGCAATATATTAAAGGCATTTGCCCAAAAATTCAGACAATATGCGGTGATATTGCCGATTTTGACGGAGGTACGGCTGGTTATGACTGGGTTTTGGCAAACCTCAGTCTCCATTACTGGAATGATGCGGTTACCCGGATGATTGTCAAACAAATTTATCGGACGCTCAATCCCGGCGGCTGGTTTACTGTCCGCTGCAAGTCGGTCAATGATTCCAAATACGGTCAAGGTGTCAAAGTCGGGGACAATACGTATTGTCACGGCCATACCCGACATTTCTTTACGCTGCAATACATGAAAGAGCTTTTGCAATGTTTTGAAGTTGTTTGTTTGGAAGAATGCGCAATTGAAGAAAAGCATTACGGCCGTTATACAGCCGTGGAAGCCTTGGCGGTTAAAACGGACAAAAAAGACTTTTTTTAAACGAAAATTGCGCTTGCGTTGCTGTATAAAACTGTTATGATAAACTCATAAATATAGAATGCATATGGAGTTTTTAAAGACTATGGCTGATGAATTAATTGATATTTTTGACGAAAACATGAATTTGCTGGGTACGGCAATGAAGTCTCAGGCACACCGCGAAGGCTTGTGGCATAAGACTTTTCATTGTTGGCTGGCACGTAAAAATGACGAAGGAAAGATCATGGTGTGGCTTCAGCTTCGTAATAAAGACAAGTCGATCTATCCCGATATGCTGGATGTTTCGGCAGCCGGTCACGTCCGCTCCGGCGAAGAAGTGAAAGACGGTTACCGCGAAGTGACCGAAGAGCTGGGACTTTGCCTGCAAAAAGACGATCTGATCAAAATGTTTACCACCAAGGAAATCTATCAGCAGGGCGATGTTTATAACCGTGAGTTTGAAGTTCTGTATATGGCGGTAGTGGATAATCTGCTGGCCAAAGTCCGTTTGCAGCCCGAAGAAGTGGCCGGATTGTATGAGGTGGAACTGGAAGACTTTGTCGGGTTAATAAACGGCGACTGTAAAAATATCGGGGCTTACGGAGTGCGACGCAATAATGACAATTCATACACCTGGGAAGGAATTACGGTAACCATGGACAGAATCGCCGGACACAGCAAAGATTATTATCTGAAATCGATGGAAATGCTGCAACGTTATATGAACAATGTGTGATCGTGCCAAAGTCGCTTGTTTTTTTCTGAAAGGTTGAAAACAAAGCAGATGGCATAATATCGTATTGCCGGTGTCTGATGGAAGATGACGTTGCTCATATCCGTTAAATTTGGTTATTTTTGCGTTTTGAGGTTGAAAAATGAATTTTAGCTATGCCAATGAGTTAATTCTACGTGAAAAAAAGTTTGAGATGGCTCACGGACGCCCCGAAAATACCTGGTATTTGTTTCATAACCATATTTTTGGGGCAGCTGAAGTTGCGCGCGCGGTGGCTGAATTGTCTGGTTTGGATTGCAACCGAGCCTATTTTTCAACATTGTTACATGATATCGGCAAGATCCGTGAAAAATATTTGCAGCGTTTTCACGGTATTGTAGGATACGAAATGCTGAAAAACGAAAGTGAAGATGTGGCACGCGCTTGTCTGGTACACACATTTCCGTTTAACCGGCTTGATAATTTTGAAAAATGTCAGAAAATGTTCTTTGGCAATGTTGGAGATTATGAACAGACAGCCGAATTTATGGCTTTGCATCCGCTTGATGATTATGATTTGTTGGTGCAAATGTGCGACTGGGTTTCCAACGCTTACGGTTTGGTGACAATTGAAGAACGGGCAGCAGAATATGCATTGCGCCACGGCAGTGAGGTAGCACCGGAAATGCTTGAAGCAATTCATGAGTTAAAGAGTTATTTTGATCACAAGATCGGCAGTGACATATATTCTTTATTCGAAAAAGTGGCTGCCAAGGATGTTTTTATCGCTTATCCGTGCCGGCGATGAGTTGCCGGGGCGGAATACTGACCGTCATCACACCGGCAATTACAATCATACCGCCGAAAATCTGGGATAGTTCGATTTGTTCACCCAGAACAAAATAAGCTTCGGTGGCGCTGAAAACCGGCAGCAGATAGTAAATAATGCCGGCTTTGATATTGCCGATTTTGTTGAGGGCAGTGTTCCATGACAAATACGATATGACCGAATTGAAAATGCCGAGATAAGCCACCACAGCCAAGTCTTCGAGATTAAAAGCCTCCAGCTGCGCGGGCGGTACCGCAAACAGCATCCACGTAGCCAAAATCAATACGCCGACAACGGCGGTGGCCGCGAGCATGGCCGTCTGGTCGATTTGCGGCGGCCGTTTGGATTGCAGCAGCGAATAAACCGCAAAGGCAAAAGTGTTGGCCAAAACGTACAGATCGCCGCTGACCAGTCTGATTTGCGAGAGGGCTGTAAAATTGCCGCGCAAAATAATGATCACGACACCGATGACGGCAACAATAAGGCCGATAAGCTGACGGTTGGTGATCGGTGTTTTTAAGAAAATGCGTGACAACAATACCAGAAAAATCGGACCGGTGGTATCAAGCATGCCGATATTGACAGCAGAAGCTGTTCGTCCGGCATAATAGATCAGGGTGTTGTCGATCACAATGCCGGTAACTGCCAGTCCCAGTATCAACGGAAGGGCAGACAGCAAAACCTGCCGTGCGGCAACCATCTTGCGCCAGGCCAACGGCAGCAGAATCGCTGTTGCAATGATCCAGCGTCCGCATGCAAGCTCAAGCGGCGCAAGCGCAGTGGCAAAGCCGGCAGCGATAACGATGTTCCAACTCCAGAAAAAAACGGCAGTCAGTGCCAGGATGTATCCCATCAATGTTCTCCTTTTATAAAAAAAAGATATAATTAACAATGTTGTAAAAACAAGATTTGCCAAATTGTTGTAAAAAGGCTATACTCGACGGCAAAAAGATGAAAGGAAAGTACTGATGATCAAATATTGTGTGTGGGACGTCGGCAAAACAATTTATGACTATACTCTCAATCCGCTGGGCGATTGGGTTGTCGAAAATGCGCAAAGAGAGGTGTCGGTTGCCGAAGTCAAAAGATTTGATTTTGGTCCTTATATGCGCGGGCAAACCGAATTTGAACAATTGTGCCGGCAGATCTGCCATACTTTTGAGGTGCCGTATAATGCAGCAGTACCGGCGGCAATCAACCGGGCGTTTCATCGCGGTATCGGCACCTATTTTTCCGAAACCCGGCAAATGATGGCATATTTGCAACAACGGGGAATTGAAAATATCGTTTTTTCCAACGCCTTGCCGATACTGTCGAAAAGCCTTAAAACCGAAGGTCTGATCAAGGCCGAACATATTTTTACTTCTTATGAAAGCGGACTGCTAAAACCCGATCCGGCGGTTTATGAATATGTTCGTTCCCGGCTTGGATGCCGTTTTGAAGAAATGATGGCGGTTGACGACAAAATACAAAACATTGAAACTGTGCGGAACTTGGGGATGAATGGTGTGGTTTTCAGTCCGCAAACGATTGAAGAATCTGTAAAACGTCTGGTCGGTTATGCCAACCGGGAAGAAGTGGAAAACGCTTTGCGGCGGGTATCGAAAGGGCAGGAACGGGCCCGGATTTTGCAAAACGGGCAAAACCGCAATTTGATTGCCGGCAGCGGTGCCAACGTGACCCTGTGGAGCGGAAAAGCCGGAACTGCGGGAAGCATGAAAAAACGTCTGCAAAATGTTTATGTCGGCATTTTAATGCGTCGCAATCCGAAAAACGGTAAAGCTGACGGATGGGGCGCCCTGGGCGGGTTGGCCGAAATGACCGGTGAAGCCGAATTCTTAAGCGCCGACGAGCGGCAGCGGCGCCGGCTGGCAACCTTACGCGACGATGTGGCTCTGGAAGACGGTAAGCCGGTTTTGATTCGCGATCAACAAAAGATTGCAGTTGCCAACATACGCCGCGAAACCCGTGAAGAACTCGGCAATTTGGGGATTTATGATTTTAATTTGGATGAGGCTGTTTTTGAAGAAGTGGTTATTCCGGGCTTAAAGGATGATAATTTTGTTATCAACCGCTGGAACGGCGAAGGAACGGTGTGGGCAATTACGCCGCACTGCCATCTTTTGCAGGTTGACGAGGAAAAGTTGGATCATCTGCAGAAAATGAGTACAGAGCGGAAACACGAGGCAGATTCCGAAGCGCGAAGCTACCGGAAAGTTCCTTTGTTTGAAGCGCTTTCGCATTTTGGCAAAAAAGGCGGCGCCGAAGTTTCGGAAGACGGACGCGATTTGGTATCCGACTATCGTTATCCGCACGAATGGATGACCTTGTGGGCGTTGGCGGCGAAGCAGCTGCAGTACGATGATCGAGCAATGCTTGAATTGGCGTCCGAAGTTCAAACCGAGTGCCGTCATCAGATCGGTTTTGCCGAAGCGTTGCGCCAAATGAATATCGGTTATGATGAAGCTGCGGCAGCGTTAGGAGTAAAAAGCGAAACGGTAAAAAAAATGCAGCATAATACGGAAGCAGTTGTTAATCGCCGGTTGCAAAATGGTCGTGTACTGTAAAACCGTGATAATTTTTAGACATAAATAAACAAAATAGGCTTGCTTTTTCGCTTTTTAGGTTTATACTGAATTTGTTTAAGAATTTATTTTTACTATAAATATGTTTTACTAATTTAAATTCATCGCTGTATGAAAGAAAAAAAGAAAATTTTGCTCGATCTGTTAAGTATGATCGAAGCGCTGGAACTGTCACGCGAGGACTATGCCGAATTTGCCCGTGAACTGATGAAACATTTTGGACTGTCTCTGATAGACTGTTTCCCGATCGATCAGACAGCCGCGCTGCTGCAGGAGGTACAAACCAAATGCAACGAACTGCTGCTGCTGACAACGAAACTTCCGGTTGCCGGTGTCAACGATGCCTGCAACGGAAAGAATGCAACGGAAACGACTGCCGCGGCAGAAGTTGTTTCGGAAAAAACGGCAGGTTTATCGGAAACAGCCGCTTCGGCTAACGGCAATCATGCCGTCATGTCGGGGCAGGTGATCGTCGCCGCCGATAATATTCCGATTGAGGACGAAAACGGAATTGTCGGTTACGTGGTGGGGACGAAAACGGAAGACGAAAAAGTCATTTCGCCGGTTTCTTCTCCGTACCCCAAAGGCTACAGCCGCAACGGCCGCAAACTCGGACGCCCACGCAAGCAAAAGACAAACGAAGAACAGGCGCCCGCCGCTTCGGCTTCCCGAGACACTTCTGCAAGTGACAAGACCGAAGACACAACCAACGGTACCGATGCAGAAGTGTCCGCAACCGCCGGAGAAAACAGCGGTGCAACGGGAACAGAGCCTGTGCAAATGCCGGATGCATCTGCGGTGATGGAAGGAGAAGATTTGTCGGAGGCTGAGAAGAATGAAATCGAAAAGCTCAAAATGGGCAAGGTATATTCGATGGATATTCTTTATCGCTGGAAAAAACGCTTGGTGGTTTCGAACCGGGTGATGCAGGATGCGACACCGTTGGGAATTTTTATTCCGTACAAACGTCGTGCCGCCGGATATGCGAGGTTTATTTTGGCGGCGACCGACGAGATTGCAGGCCTTCCGGTTTCAAAAGCGCAGAAGTATGCCCGTAACCAGCTTCCGCCTTATGAAGGTGAAAAGTGGGATGTTCTCAACAGTTGGCAAATCGAAGCGGCAAAACAAGCGCAGCCCGAACTCAATCAGATGCTGAAAAAAGTGGGCGGCGATCCTTTTGTCGGTTTGTATCTGGCTCCGAAAAGCGTGAATTATCACGAAATGCCCGATAAGATTCGTTATGCGGTCAATGTCGGCAAGCTGTAAAAACATCTTGGCTTTGAAAGCACCCCCAAAAGGGGGTGCTTTCTTGCGTCTGGGGCGGGCGGTTGTCCAAAAAAGGCGGTTTAGGCATTTACAAAATATCAAAAATAATGTATAAATGAGACGATTTGTTTGATTATTAATTAATATATTTATGAGTAAGAAACTAATTTGGGTTTTGCTGGTGTTGATGTTTACGGCATGCAGCAAAGAGGATGAACCGGATGATAATTTTTCTTATCCGGTGGAACAGGAAAAAAACGCCGTTATCGAGAAGCTCTATCCGGTTTATATGCGTCGTGAAGTGCCGTTTCCGTTTCCGGCCTATGTTATGCGTCTTTCCGACGGCAACGACCTTTATATGCTGCGGACGCGGTATAACCGGGATCTGCATCAGGGAGACTGTATCGATTACCGGGTTTTTTCCTTTTGTCCGAACGAGATTGCCGTTATCGACGGGTTTGAACTCGGAGACGGCAGCGAAGCCGAAAGGGATGCGGCAACTCAAAATACCCGCGGCCTGATCGCAAGTGATCCGGTTGAAGGGTACGTGGCGGAAATATTTGACATGCCCATCCGCTACAGTCTGACTTTTGTGCCGATTGACACCCGTTTCATTGTTCTTGAGGACGGAAAACTGATTTATGTCAAGAAAAGTAAACTGTCGCTTGAACTTGTGCCGGGAGACCGCATTGTGTATAACGTTTATGCGCTTTCTCCCAACGAAGTGCTGGCAGTTAAGAAGCTAGACTGATTCTCTTTTAAAGTTCCCGTATCTGCCGGTATGGGAACTTTTTTGTTGGCAAGCCGGGAAAGCGTTTGCTTTTTGGACGGTTTGGCTTTATCTTATTTGATGATGACGGTCAAAAAATCGGAACAGAAGCTATGAAAAAACATTTTTATATTTTTCGTCACGGACAAACAATTTGGAATGCAGAGGGACGTCCTCAGGGACAGCATCCTTATCCGGTGCCGCTGACGATGACTGGTCGTGAACAGGCGACGGCGTTGGCGGGTCGGCTGGCCGATAAAAAGATTAAGAAAATTATCAGTTCCGATTTGTTGCGGGCGCAGCAAACAGCGGAAATTGTAGCCGAAAAGCTGGGAGTTGAAATCGTGTTTGACCGGCGTTTGCGAGAAGTGGACTATGGGCGTCTGAACGGTATGTATACGATTGAACGCGAAGAAATATATCCCGATTTTAAAAAATGTTATATTGATTATATGGTGCGTTTTCCCGATGGTGAAAGTTTTGGAGAAGTGGGAGAACGGCTGAAAGACGCCATCCGCGACGCGGCCCTTCGTTACAATCACCGCAATATTGCGATTTCGACCCACGGAAATGCGATGACGGTGTTATTGAATGTGTTGTTTAACCATAAAATTTATCGGTTGGCGAATTGCGACTATATTCATATTACCTATGATCCCGATAAGGACCGGTGGGAAGCGGTAAATATTCCGCCGGCACAGCCGACTTTTGAGCCGTCGTTTTTAAACTATTAGGAGAAGATCATGGGGGTGTCGGTTAACGGCCAAAACAATCGCCTGACAATCGTGGTTGAGGGCAGGGAATGCGAGTTGACGGAAGAAATTCCGGGACTGGATATTGTGGTGGAGGGCGACGATAACCGCGTGCGGATTGAATACCCGCAAACATTTGAAAATAGTTGTCTGAAAATAACAGGAAACGGCAATTGTTTTGAAGCGGCAGCCTCCTACCGGCGAACTGACGGTGTTTTCTTCTGTCTTTGTGACGGTTGCCGGATCAGCATCGGCCGCAATTGTTTTTTCAATCGCGATATTGCGGTGCTGGCCAAAGAGAAGAAGGCGGTTTCGGTTGTCTTCGGCGATGACGTTATTGTCGGTACCGGTACGATTATCCGTTGCGGTGACGGTCATACGGTGGTTGACGCCGGCAGTCGCGATCCGCTTAATTCGCCGGCGGATATTGTGATCGGCAGCCATGTATGGATCGGTGCCCGGTGCATGATCCTCAAAGGGGCAGTGATCGGGCGCAATTCGATTGTGGGAGCAATGTCACTGGTGAATAAAAAGTTTGCGGAACCGAATCAGATATTGGCAGGTGTTCCGGCTGCCGTGATTCGTTGCGGGGTTGACTGGGATATCGCCGATTATGCGTCTTACACCGAAATCTGAGTACAGTTGTCAAATTTGAAAATATTGTAAAACGGTGGAAGATCCTTGTCTGAAAATGGTTAAGATACTTGTGTGTTTCACTTGTTTTTCTCGTTGTTAAAAATAGTTGCCAAAAATATTGACAAATTGTTTGTAAGGGTCTATAAACATAACTTGTAATTAATAATTATTTATTCATTTTTATTTTCATACATATGGAAAAATTCAAATTGAACAATGGTGTAACTATTGTTACTGCGAATTGTGGGTCGGAAGTTCTTTCCGTGTCTGTAACCGTTAATGTCGGCCATGTAAACGAGCCCAAACTCGGAATTGCCGCCCTGTACGAAAACGTGTTGATGAAGCAGGTGAGCCGTGTTCAAACGGTTTACGGCGGCACCATCACCAGTTTCCTGACAGGCTGTCCCGCTGACGAACTCGGCATGACGATGTCGAAAATGGCTAACCTGATCAAAGCTCCCCATCTGGGTGTCGATCTGATCGAGGCCGCTGCTTACGACATTGTCGAGCATACGCGAGATCTGGCGCCGTTGCTGAAACGACAGATGAAACTGCTCTACAAGCACACGGCCTTCGGAAAAAAACGTGTTTTGTGGGATACGGACAGTTACATCGCCGCGGTTGAAAGCTATTCAGCCGATGATCTGCGCGCGTTTGCCGCCAAGTACTACACCGGAAAGAATCTGGTGGTTGTCATTGCCGGTTCTTGTGTTAACAAAGAACAGGTCCGTGCTCTGGCCGAGAAGTACTTCGGCGATATTGCCGAAGGTGAACGCCATCGTTTGGCCAAGAACATCTATACCGGCGGTTACAGCCGAATTTGTTCTTATGGTGACAGTCGGCAGGTTATGATGGGTTGGGATGTGACCGGAATCAAGAACTCGCCCGAGGCTAATGTGATGATGTCGATGTTGGCCGGCCGTCTTGAACGTTCGTTCAACGAAATGGATGATCCGCAGACGCCCGGCAAGAAGATCATGCGTCCGACCGATGCACAGATCGAAGTCAAGATCGCCGGTTACTATGGCCGCCGTACGTTGCGCATCTCGGTAGCGTCGTCTCAGCTTTCGGTAAACGAAATCATCGATACCGTTTGCAAGAATGTCAATCGCCTGTGCCAGAGCGAGGCTTCCGAGCGTCGTATGGAGACATCGAGGAATCGTGCGATGTCTGAGAAGCTGTTTCTGTTTTCTCAGCCGCAGGACGCCGCGGTCGAAACCGCATGGCAGGTGCTTGGACGAGGCGATATGTATGACGTTAATGCCCGTATCAACTTCATCTGGGGGGTTACGGCACATGAGGTCAAAATCGTCTCACGGGAGATTTTCTCCACGCCGCTGACAATGGTTGCTTGCACCAACGAGCCTCACTATTCCTATGAGGAAGTGCAGGAAAAGCTGAAGTAAAAAACTTTTTCCATTCAAAAAAGAGACTGCCACAGGCAGTCTCTTTTTTTATTCTGTTTCCGTAAGTAACCGGGATTTTCAACGGAGAAAAGACATTTTGCGCTAAAGAAGAACATCACGGCTTGTATATTTGAAAAAAATGGCTTACCTTATCGTCAGTATATAATTTTGATAAGGAGAAAAACTGATGCGTTTAGCTTCCTGGCTTTTAATGGGCTGTGTCGGTCTGTCTGCAGCGGCTTCGGCGGCCGAGAATACGGTTGGAGACAGTCAAAAAACAGATCTGGAAATCAGCATTTACAATAATAACCTGGCGTTGGTGAAAGACCGTCGGACGGTAGATTTGAAACAGGGAATCAATGATATTGCCTTTGAAGGCGTGGCTACGCAGATCAAGCCGGAGACCGCGCTGTTGGATGCGCCGGGAATTAAGGTGTTGGAGCAAAATTATGACTATGATCTTCTGACGGCAAACAACATTATTGACAAATCGGTCGGGCAAACGGTTAAAACCGTCATCTCCAACCCGACAACCGGCCAGAATATTTATGACAGTGCTGAAATTGTCAGTGCCGTTTACGGACAACCCTTGTTAAAATTCAATTATGGAATTGAAACCCATTTTCCCGGCCGTTTGGTGTTTGAAAAGCTACCCGACAGCCTGCGCAACAAACCGACGCTGGTGGCAAAAATCGACAGCAGCAGCGCGGCATCTAAAAGTATATCGCTGGCATATTTGACCAACGGTATCAGCTGGAAAACAAATTATGTTGCCAAAGTGGTTTCCAACAATAAGCTTAATCTGACTGGCTGGGTGACAATCAATAACGAATCGGGAACAGATTACAGCAACGCCAAAGTGCAGCTGATTGCCGGAGATGTGAACCAGGTAAGCAGTGACAGCGGGGTGCGGCCGATGATGATGATGGCAAAAGCGACGCGGGCAATGAACGATTATGCAGTGGCGGAAAGTGCTGCAGGGGCGCCGCAGAGCCTGAGCGGTTATCACTTGTACAATCTGCCGATGAAGACAGATATTAAAGATAAGCAGACTAAACAAATCAGTTTGCTGGAAAAAAATGACGTCGTTTATAAAAAAGAAGCTTACATGAATTCGCCGCTTTATTTTAACGTCAATTATACGCCCGAATTCCGTCAGCAGCATCCGGAAATGATTTATATTCTGCAAAATAAGGAAAATGATAATCTGGGAATTCCGCTGCCGTCGGGTATTGTGCGTTTTTATGAAAACGACAATGACGGCAATATGCAGTTTATCGGCGAAAATTCGATTTCCCATGTAGCCAAAGGGGAGGAAATGCGTCTCAATCTGGGCAGTTATTTTAACATTTTCGTCAACGGAAAAATTAAAAAAGTTACCAAGCTTTCTGAAAATAAAACTCAGGAAGCCGATAATGCATGCGTTACCGTAACGACCCGGTATGCCTATGATGCCGAAGTCAGTTTTAACAATGCCAATACCTATGTTCAGGAAGTGGTTTTTGAACAAGGGATTGCCAACGACATGAGTGTTGAAAGCGCCAGCATTAATGGCCACTTGAAAGATGCCGGTACTTACACATGGAAAGTGACGATTCCGGCCGAAGGCAAACAGACACTTACTTTCAGAGTGGTTGCACCGTATAAGAAACGGAACTGCGGCAAATAAAGAATGTGTCAGCTACAGAAAAAAAGCCCCGATTTATATCGGGGTTTTTTCGTTACATCTTTTCAAAAACTTCTTTGAGATAGTTGATCACGGCACGAACCCGCGGCAGGTCTTTGGTCTTTTTGTGGCATGACAGATAGAGACTGATATGACATATTTTATTGAAGTTGTCGAGACAAACCAGTCCTTCATCGACAAAACGGGTTGGCATGATGCAAATTCCGGCATTGTTTTTAACCGCATCAATGATAGAACCGCTGGAGTTGGAAGTATAACAGACTTTTTCGGCTTTCTTTAAAATTTCACGATATTCTTTATCATAATAGCTCATGCCTGATTTGCAGACAATCCGGTGGTTTTTGATAATGTCTTCAATGTCTTGCGGATAACCGTTTTCGGAAAGATATTGCGGCGAGGCAAATAATTTGCATTCGATTTGTTTGGCTGCCAGCGAGACGACGTCCTTTTCGCGCGGTTCGCTGTAAGAAATGCCGATGTCTAAATCGTTGTAGCAAAGTTTGAGGCTGTCTTGAAACATCATCGTCTGAATTTGTACTTTGGGATAGCGGGTAAAAAATTTGTCAATCTGATACAAAATACAGTTGGCGCTAACACCTATGTCCATGCCGACTTTTACAAGCCCGGAAGCGGTGTTGTTTTCAGGTTTTTCGGCGTATATTTTCATCAGAATTTCTTTGATCTCGGATGTGTTACTTACAATGTTGCGCCCTTTGGGCGTGAGTTGACAGCCAAGACCGGAACTGATCACCAGTTGAAAACCGAGTTCCGCTTCCAGATTGTTGATGTATTTGTTCAAAGTGTCGACCGAAGAACCGATTGATTGGGCAGCTTTGCGTTTGCTGCTGTGTTCATGTACCGCTGCCAACATAAACAGACTTTCTATATTTTGCACGTCTTTACGATTTATCATTGAGCTCTCTCTTGCCAAATGGTAGATTTTTTTATAATTAATTCTGTATTAGTTGTAGAAAGATCATACAATTTAGTCGTGCGTAGTCAATAAGAAAGTTGAGTATTCATATAGAAAAATTATTATATACCAAAGTTTTATTTTATAGAAGCATCAGAATTGCAGTTTAAATTCACCTTAAAATAGAAACCGCCAGTTCGATATCTGTTTTCATATTTTCACGATTTTCCTGTCCGCACTTAAGGTTGGTAAAGGCGGTGGCGCGGTCGATACGGATGTTTTCCACCGCCTGATAAGTGCAGTAATCGGGAATAAGGCCGATTTTATCGATTTTTTGCCCGGATGGCGTGTAAAAATGAGCTGTAGTAAGTGCCAGTCTGCCGCCGTTGGCAAAACTGTACATTTCCTGAATACTGCCTTTGCCGAAGCTGTTGGTTCCGACCAGTTTGGCCTGAGCCTGTTCCAAAAGTGCGGCCGCGACCACTTCGGCGGAAGAAGCGGTGCTGCCGTCGATCAGGATAACAATCGGCAGGCTGAAACCGTCATTGTCTTCGGCGTTGTAGTATTTGACGGAGTTTTCGTCGCGCCCTTTGACCGAAGCGATAATGCCCCCGTCGATAAAAAGTGCGGCAACGTCAATGGCAGCCGTCAACAGGCCGCCGCGATTGCCGCGCAAGTCGAGGATAAGCCCCTGAGCCTGCGGATGGTCGTTTAAAGCAGTGACGATATTTTGACGGGTCGCGGTGTTGAAAGTTCCTATTTTGAGGTATAGAACATTGCCGAACATCCGACGCCCGAATGAACGAATCGGCTTTGGCAGCGAGTCCGGTTCGGGATCGAGTTCGGAATAGTAATGAGAATTGTCGTCCAGACTTTCTGCTGCTGCGGCCATGACTTTTTCCAACAGTTCAAAATCACGTTCGGCGGCGCGGGGAGATTTTTTGACCGCGGTTTCCAGCACTTTGAGCGTCAGATCGCTCCAGGCTTTGACATCGCCGTTTTCCTTCGGTTTATGCCATAATCCGGCCTGCTGCTTTTTGTAATAGAGATAAATCATTTCTTTGCCGTTGGCAAACAGCAGTTCGCGGTCAATTGACGAAAGCCCCTCAAGAGCGCTGGTTGCCAGTCGTTCGGCGCTGACCGGTTCGGCATGCTTTTCCATAATGGTGGAATAGAACGAAGCAAGCAGGGCACGGTCACCGGCCTGCAGATTGAAAGAAAAGACAAGACAGAAGGCAAATACTAACAATTTCGGCATTTTCAAACAGACTTTCGTTCTTTTTTGCGTGAAGAAGTTTTAAGAGATTTACGGCTTTTGGACCGTTTGGAAGAAACTTTTTTTGTTTTTGGCTTTTGGGGCGAGACATCCGGTTCGGGAAGATAACGGAAAATCAGACCGCCGGTGACGGGTGTAGCTTCAACCAATGTAGCGGTCAGAGACTGTCCGAGACGGAATTTCTGTTTACCTTCAATACCGCGTAAGCAACTGCCGGCATCCAAAAGCTGGTAATAGTCACGGGGAAGGCTGCGCATCGGAATCAGTCCTTCGGCCCCGAGATTGTCTATGCGTACAAAAATGCCTGCATTGCTCAGTCCGCTGACTTTGACTTCAAAATCGGTGCCGACCAGCGGTTTTAAATATAACGAAAGGTAACGGGCCGTCAGATCGCGTTCGGCCGCGACCGCATTGCGTTCGGTGATACAAAGATGTTCGGCAGTTTCGTTGAAAGCACGCGGAGAAGGCAAAGATTCGTTTGCTTCCTCAATCCGGCAGGCGTTAAGCAGAGCGCGATGGATCAGGAGATCGGCATAGCGACGAATCGGAGACGTGAAATGAACATACTCGTTAAGTCCGAGACCGAAATGACCGATGTTCTCCGGTGCATAACGAGCCTGACATTGCAATCGTAAGATGAGATCGTCGATTCCGGATGCGTTTCCTTTTTGGCGGCAGAGTTCAAGGAGACGGTTAAAATGCTGGGGTTTAAGGGTATTGTAATCCGGAAGCTTTAGTTTTAAAGTTTCGAGCAACGGTTTGATTTCTTTAAGTTTCTCTTCGGCGGGCCGCTCGTGAACGCGGTACATGACCGGCAGTTTTGACTGTTGCAGGCGTCGGGCAGCGGCAACGTTGGCGGCGATCATAAATTCTTCGATGATTTTATGGCTGGTCAGCAGCTGCTGTTTTTCCACCGTTTGAATGGTACCGTCTTTGGCAAAGCGGATTTTGATTTCGGTGGTTTCAAGCTCTAAAGTTCCGCGACGGCGACGCGCTTTTTCAAAAGCAAAATAAGCTTCGTACAACGGCTGTAGGACTTTGGTAAAAAGTTTTTTGGTTTGGGTATTAAAGCTGCCGTTGATTGCGGCTTCTACTTCTTTATAGGTAAGACGAGCCGCCGATTTGATGACGGCGCGCTTAAATTCCCACCGCAACAGATTGCCTTCGCGGTCAATCTGCATCAGACAAGCCAAAACCGGGCGCTGCACGCCTGGATTGAGCGAACATAAGTCATTGCTTAATATTTCCGGCAGCATCGGAATAACCGTTTGCGGCAGATAGACCGAATTGCCGCGGCGGCATGCCTCGCGGTCCAGACAGCTGCCGGGACGGACGTAGAAAGAAACGTCCGCAATCGCAACGATAATATCAAACCCTTCCTTGGTGCGAGCTGCATAAACGGCATCGTCAAAATCGCGGGAATCGTCACCGTCAATAGTTACCAGCGGCAAATGGACCAGATTGATGCGATCATTATTTTCAAAGTTGTCGAAACGGCGGCATTCATTAAGGGTGTCGCGGTCGAATACATGCGGCAGTTTGTATTTTTGAGCAATCAGAATTTCGTTAAGCCGTTCCATCGTAAACGGGCCGTAATTTTTAATCAGGGCAGCCTCGCGTTTTTTTCCGCCCGCGGTCAGTTCTATTTCGACCAAATCGCCGTTTTTAAGTGTTTTGTTTGCGCCGAGCAGGCAAGGCTTGGCGCCGCGTTCAATCGGGATGACGGTACAAATATGGTTTTGCCGTTCGACGACGCCGAAGATGTTTTCGCGAGAGACGGCAGTCGGACCGGAAAGACGGGCAACCGGTTTGACAAAGCAACCGGAGGAATTTTTTTTGAATTTGCCCAAAAATTCGTCTCCGACAGTCAGTGCCGGCAGGAGGCTGCCACGTTTAAGCGGAAACTTTTGCCTGCTGTATTCTCCTTTTTGCGGCGAGGCCCATAATTCGCCGTCGGGGTCGCATTCGGTGATCGTAAAGAGAGTGTAAGCTGCCGCAGTGTCGGATGTTTTCTTTTTAATCATTGCGAAACTCGGCGATCAGAACGGTATGGTCCGAAGGTTTGCCGGCGCGGCGCGGCGTTTTGTCAACCGTGCAGGAAAGCAACCGGTCGGCAGCGGGTGCATTTAAAAACAGATAATCGATCCGCATTCCGAAATCGGCATTGAGCGAATTGCCTGCATAATCCCAAAAGGTATATCCGGAACTGTCGGGATGGAGGGTGCGAAAGGCGTCGTAAAAGCCGAGATGGCCCAAAGCAGTAAGTTTCTGGCGGACTTCGGGGCGGGTCAGGGCATTGCCGACAAAACGTTTGGGGTCGTAGACATCGTTGTCGGTCAGAATGACATTGAAATCGCCGCCGAGAATAACCGGTTGCGGCAGTTTTTGCAATGTTTCGGCATGACGAAGCAGCGCATCCATCCATTGCTGTTTATAAAGGTATTTGGAATCGTCTTCCGCATTGTTGTAGGGCGGATTGCCGTTGGGAAGATAGATTGAGGCAACACGCCAGCTTTGGTCATTGTGTTTGATTTCAGCTTCCAGATAGCGGGCGTTGGTGTCGGCGAAACCGGGCAAACCTTCGCAAGTTACTTTGATCGGCGTTTTACTGAGGACAGCAACGCCGTTATAGCTTTTTTGTCCGATAATTTGGGCGTTGTAGCCGGCGGCACGGAGTTCAAAAAACGGAAAATTGTTGTATTCGCTTTTAATTTCCTGAATCAGCACCACGTCCGGCGCAGCCGCGGTCAGCCAGGCGGTCAGGTTTTCGAGCCGGGCGTTAATTGAATTCACGTTGTAGGTGGCAATTTTCATAAATTTATACCTTTACTATTTGATCTTTTATAATGTATATTACTTTTAAATCGATGAAAAGCTAAAAAAACGCCTTTCGTAATAATATATTTAAGGCTGAATAAACAGGAGAAAAGATTATGCTGAACGGTTTTCCGGACAACTTCCGAATGGGCGACGACGATGTGTTGAACGAATTTCGGCAAAAACAGGCCAATTTCGATCTGGAGGAAAAACGCAATGAGATCAATAATTCCCGCAGTCTTTTCGTGGGAGCAATTGCCGGGTTGACAATGGCCGCCGTGGTCGGCTGGTTTGTGTTGGCACCGCAGTATGAGAATACGACGGAAGCCGAAATTCCGGTTATCCGCCGTCCGCAGGAGCAGGTTAAAGTGCCGCCGGTCGAACCGGGTGGAGTAGAGATTTCCAATCAGGAAAAAACGGTTTATGACATTATTGAACGCAAACCCGACAATACCGATCGGGTAAATGTGCTGCCGCCGGCGGAGCAGCCTAATGCCGACGCCATTGAGGCGTTGGTGGAAGAAGTGGCACCGATTGCAGCCCCAGCTGAAGAAACACCGGTTATCAAAGCGGAGTCTCTCGGCACGCCGAAGGTGACGGAAACAACAATACCGACGGAAACCGAAATGGCGCAACCGACAGCCGAACCGCTTAAAAGTACAACCGCTTTTCGCGAACCGGTTGCACCGGTCAAGGCAGAAGCCTCTCAACCGAAGCCAACCGTTGCCGCAAAACCGGGCAATGCAAAAACAGAAATTGCCAAAGGTGCATGGCAGATTCAACTGATGTCGTCGCCTAATCGGGCCGCTGTTGAAAAATCGTGGAAAACGATGTCTTCAAAGTATAAGGTTTTGAAAGACCTTCCTTATGAAGTCAGCAGTGCCGATCTGGGCAAAAAAGGAACTTATTACAGACTCAAAGCCGGGAACTTTGCGACCAAAGAAGAAGCGACTGCTTTGTGCAACAAGCTGAAAGCGGCCGGCGGCAGTTGCTTTACGGCCAGGAAGTAGGAATGGATGCGACAACGGTAAAATTAACTTTTTCTTTGACAGCCGTATTCATTGCAATTGTTCTTCACGAAGTTGCTCACGGCTATGCAGCATATCTGTGCGGCGACGATACCGCCAAACGGGCGGGACGTCTGTCGCTCAATCCGTTGCGTCACGTTGATCCGTTCGGGACCGTTTTTCTGCCGTTAGTGTTAGTTTGGAGCGGTACCGGTTTTTTATTTGGATGGGCCAAACCGGTGCCGGTTAATTTTTGCCGTCTCGGGAAATGGCCGCGCGATATGATCATTGTATCGGGTGCAGGCATTGCTGTCAATTTTCTGCTGACTCTGTTGTCGGTAGCACTGATCCGGGCTGCCGATTATCTTCCAGACGCGGTGGTGGTTTTTGCCCTCTATTTCGGTTTGGCCAACCTGGTGCTGGCATTTTTTAATTTACTGCCGATTCCGCCGTTGGATGGTTCTAAGTTGTTTTTCGGCTGGGTCCGGCAGCCATGGGCGCAAAAATACGTGAACGCCGGCCGTTACGGCATGGCGGCGCTGATTGTTCTGATCGTGGTTATACCGATGATCGGGGCAGCTTTTGGTTTTAATATGCCTGATCCGTTGGGATGGTATATTTCTCAATGTCTTTCGTGGTTTGGAAAATTAGTGGGGTAAAAATGTTGGCAGCTTTGGTTTCTGTAGGCGGATTGAGTTTAACCGAGTGGGAAAAATGCTGGTTGGAGAAGCATAATCCGGCCGGCGTTTCTTTGTTTGCCCGCAATATTGCCGATGCGTCTCAGCTGCGGCAGTTGACGGACGAAATCAGAAATGCTGTCGGCCGCAACGATATTCTGATTGCCGTAGATCAGGAGGGCGGTCGGGTGCGACGGTTGAGCGGTGAAGATTTTCATCCTGTGGCTTCTCAATACGTGTTGGGACAGCTGGATGAAGAGATGGCTGCCGTTCATGCGGGAATCATCAGCGATGATTTGCAACGTGGCGGAATTAATTTTAATTTTGCCCCGGTGCTTGATATGGCATATCCAAGTACTCATCCGGTGTTGAAATCCCGTTGTTTCGGTGACAATGAACAAAAAACCGCTTTGCTGGGGCGTGCTCTGATTGACACTTATCTCAGTCACGGCATCTGTCCTTGTATTAAACATATGCCCGGACACGGCCGTGCCGAAACCGATCCTCATCTGGGACTGCCGGTTTTGCCGCATTCTTTGCGCGAACTGTCCAAAGACTTTTATCCCTTTATCGAAAATAACAGTTGCCCTGCCGGGATGACGGCGCATATCGTAGTATCCGAAGTTGACGATCAGCTTCCGGTTACATTGAGCAAAAAGGCCGTGGATTACCTGATCCGCGGCATTATCGGTTTTGACGGCTTGCTTATTTCCGATGCAATTGAAATGAAGGCTCTCAGTGGCAGCATCGGCGAAAAGGTGCAAAAAGCTCTGGAAGCCGGTTGTGATCTGATTTGCTATTGCGGAGCCGGGGCCGCCGAGCTGGAGATGCTGGCACAATATTGCCCGCCGATGAACGATCGTTCGGCCGAACGGTTGCATCAGGTGATGGAATTATCTAACCGTAAAGGTACGGCGGCAGTTGAGACAACAGACATGGACCGCTATTATCGGGCGGTCGGTCTGGTAGAAGAATATAACGAAAACTATGATGCAACCGAAGTGTTAAATCGTATGAAATCTTAATGTAAAAGAATAAGTTTTAGTTGTAGTCTATTGAAAATATTTCTTATTTTGAATCTTTTCTGTTTGTATCTTCGCTTTTGGTCAAAAACTCCAGATCACTGGGGTAATTAACGTCAAAGCAGATTTCCGGTTTAGTCTCAATCAGGTTAATGTAGTCAGAATGCTCAAGGAAGACTTGCCGCAAGTGAGAATCTTCCGGTGCAAGATCTGCCAACGAATAGAGTTCGCGGCTCCACAATACCGGGTTATGTTTGCGTCCCTCACAGGTTGTGACAATCAGCTGACGTTCTTTCTCTTTGCCAAACGCCGTGATCATGCGGTTGATATGTTCGGATGTTACGTTCGGCATATCGGCGGGAATTAGCAATGCGCCGTCACAAGAGGAGGGAACAGATTTCAGACCGAGCCGGATTGACGTTTTGACACCGGATGTGTAATCATGATTGCGCAAAATGTTTATGTCGATGTTTTCCAAATGTTCTTCCAGATTTTCGGCATCATACCCGGTAATGACGAAGATCGGCGAAGCTTTTGATTTGACGGCGGCTTCGACAGCCTTCATAAAAAGCGGTTTGCCGTCAACGCGCACCAGCAGCTTGTTGCGGCGGGCGCGCATACCGATGCCGGCTGCCAAAATAACGGCGGCAATCGACGGGTCTTTGTCGTTTTTCTTGCCATGATCGGGAACGATCAAAGACGCCTTTTCGGTTTCGCTCAGCACGGTCTGGTCCAGCACAATATTTTGGCTGCAGGCAAAATCGGTTTGATCAATTTTGTCTTTTTTAGCAGCGATACGGACAAATTTATCGATCAGCGGTGAAGAGACCTTATCGTAGTTGTAGGGTATATGTATAATTTTGGAGTTGCGTTTGACTGCAATCATCAAATCGGGGGCATCGATCTGAGGAATATGGTTGCAGACGATGCTGTCAACAATCGTTTTTAAGGCGGCGGCAGCGGTATCGTCCGGATGAGAAGACGGCAGTCCGGGAACGATCATAACGATCCGGTGTCGTCCGGCAACGTGGGCAACCGTTTCGGCAATGCCGTCAACAGTATGCAGACAACTGTATTCGGCCGTAAATTCAAAACCGAGCGGCGTATAGCTTTTGACCATTTTACGGACGATTGCCGAAAAGTGAGCGGTTTCGGCCGCATCGTCATAAAACTTGGTATAAATAACAGCTGCCTGTTCTGTTCGGGTTTCTTCGACGTTTAACAGCGGTTGGTTGCCCGAGAGCTTAAAATCGATTTCTTCCAACAGGTTTTCTTCCACTGCCGGCGGAAAAACCGACAAAACCCCAACAATATCGCCTTTGCGGACATTCTGATACGGTGAAACCGTGTTGAGGGCAACCCGTTCCGACATACGGTTAAATTTGGCGATGCGGTTTTCCTGACAAACGAAGATGCCGTCCTGCTCAGCAACGATTTTGCACAGGTTGTGCTGGGGAGCGGTATAAACGATGTTTTGGCCGCAAATGCGTGGCGCCAGGTTGGAAAGGGCATTTTCGGCGGAAAGGTCGGCAACACCGGTTTCGGCCGCGGTAATTTTTTTGATGCCGGCCATTTTAAGGTATAAGATATCTTCTTTAGTCAGTTTGTGACCGCGGGTAAGAACGCCGGTGTCCAGCCGGATGTCGTTTAACAAGATTTTTCCGTCGGCGCGGTTAATGTCAAATTCGCCTGTGCGCATAATCGTTGACCCCTAAACATTATTTTTGTAAAGGTTAGCGCAAAAAGGTTTTTTCGTCAATTATTAAAAGCTGTCGGCAAAAAAACGGCAGATAAGCCCGAATAAACAGTTGATTATGAGCGGCAAGGGCATTAAAAAGGTGGTGTGATAATTTGAATAAGAGGAACTAAATATGAAGAAACAAGCTGTAATGATGTTGTCGGCGGCCTTGTTGGTGTGTGCCTGCAGCGATTTTTCACGTTATACAACGGCTGATGCCGATGCACCGGTCAAAACCAGACTTCGGGCCTGCATGCTGAGTGAAGCCAATTCCCGGTTTCAGAACGGTACGTTGTTGACAAAAACGTTGAGTGAAACCGCCGATGAAATTTCATCGGTTTGTCTCAAAAAGCTGGCCCTGCAATCGGCCGGTTTGGATACCGAGGCCAATTCGACCGCTCAGACGATTTTGAACAACTTGATGAATAATTCCAAATAAATCTCATCCCCGGCAGTTTATCCGGGGATATTTTTCAGGCAGTATCGGTCAGCTTTTGTCGTCAAGCAAGCCGGCTTGCTGATATTCTTTTTGCAAAGTGGAAATTTCCACTTCAGTATAACGTTGGGTGGTTGAGAGCGAAGCATGTCCCAGCAGTTCCTGAATTGAGCGCAGGTCGGTGCCTTCGGCCAACAGGTGGGTGGCAAACGAGTGACGCAGGGCGTGCGGCGTCAAATTGCCCGGAAGGCCCATCAGATTGCGTATTTTTTCCATTTGCCGCTGGACGATGCGCGGGTTGAGCCGCTCGCCGCGGGCCCCCAGAAAAAGCGGCTCATCTTGTTTTATATTATAAGGACAAACTTCAAGATACTGTTGAATGCGCCGGGTGACCACAGGCAGCAACGGCACCATACGTTCTTTGTTGCCTTTGCCGCGGATTCTCAGCAGAGTCGTTTGTTGAAAGTCTTCCAGGTTAAGCCCCAATGCTTCGGAGATGCGCAATCCGCAGCCGTACAACAGGCTGAAGACAGCCTTGTCGCGCAGGTTTTGCCAGTTTTCGTGTTCGACCTCAGCAGCCTGATCGATCAGATCAAGCGTTTCGTCAACGCCGATCGCTTTGGGCAGCACCTTTGCCTTGCGCGGAGAAGACAAGATGCTGACTGCCGGGTTTTTGACCAGATTGTGGCGGCTGAGCCAGCGAAAAAAATTGCGGATGCTTGAGAGTTCGCGGGCGATTGAACTTTTTTCGAGGTTTTTACGGCTTCGTTCGCCGATAAAAGCGCGAAAAGCCCTGATATCCAGAGTCGCAAGCGTGCCCAACGTAACTGCTCCGTCGGGACAGATATCGGAACGTGCGGCAAAAAAAGCGTTAAAAAAAGACAAATCACGTGCGTAGGCGTCTGCCGTATGTTCGGAATAGCGCCTTTCATTGATCAACCATTGCCGCCAGCAGCGAATAGTTTCGTTGAGAATACTGTCGGCATAAAATTTTATTTCCTTTTTCATAATTCCACCTTACGCCCCGATGATTAAGATTTTGTAAAATAAGATTGACAAAAGGGGCAAACGTACTATGTTTAAACTAGTAAAATTATCATTAAAATACTATTAGGCTATGAACTCTGAAAAAAATGACGCAAAGTGGTATGAGATTGTGAGGGCTCAGCCTGCCATCTATACCGATCCGGAAACCGGAAAAATTATCACCCGCAATCTGATTATGCTTGAAGGCGGCGTATACAGAACTTTTGAATACCCGAAAGACGGAATCAGAAGAATGCTGCTGAAGGTGGGTGATAAAGTGAAAATTGAGGGCACTCCCCAGGACGGCCCGATTGTGTTGGTGAGATAGCTTCTCCCAACCGAATTGGTTGAAAATCCTGTCTGTTTCGAACAGACGGGATTTTTTGTGGAAAAATTAAGAACTTGACAAAAAACGAAAATGCCGGATAATTAAAACCGAAACTAAATTATTTAAGAAAATGAAAAATTATTTTTTTATAGCCTTTATGGCTTTGGTTATCTGTTCTTGCACCAGCAATGTGGAAAATCAACAATTCTCTACGGTTGCAGAACAATCTCAACATTCTCAGGAGTATCAGGCAAAAGTTCTGCGGGTGCAGCAAATTATCGAGGCTTGCGGCCATTGCTCCCGCTCTCTTACGGTTCTGCTGCTTGACGACGGAAACGTGTTTTTGACGGTCGACGAGTTTCATGAAAATGAGGCTTTGTTGCGTGAAGGGGATGAAGTGAGATACACTAAACGAAGTGACGGCAAAGTTAAGGAAATTGTTCGCTGTATTTATCAAACGACGAAGGATTCCGATGAATAGTCGCTGCTTTTTGAAAAAAAAGACTCCGGTTTCTGTATTCTACAGACCGGAGTTTTTTTATTTCAGAAACGTGATCTGATCAGGTGGAAAGTTTTTGGGGATTTCAGCATATTTGCAGTTTGTTTTTCCTGTCGGAACGTATATGATTGCAATGTTTGACAAATTTTAAAAATTAATTGAAGAATAGCCGGATGATTATCGGAGTTTTGCTGCCATTGCCGTTTAATGAGCCTTTTGACTACGAAAGCGGGGAAGAACTGCCTTTGGGGACAATTGTCCGCGTACCTTGGGGCAAAAGCGAACAGATCGGCGTGGTCTGGAAAATCGGCAAAAGTTCGAATTTGGATGAAAAGCGTATCCGGCCGGTGAGCGAAAAACTGAATTTGCCGCCGATTGCCGAATCCTTGCGTAAACTGGTCGAATTTACCGCCGAATATAATTGCGCGCCGTTGGGAATGGTGTTGAAAATGGTGATCAGCGTCCGTCAGGTTTTTGACGAACCGCAGACGGTTACCTTATATCGCCTGAGCGGCAAAACGCTGGCTGAAGCAAAGCTGAAAAACTCTGATGCCCGCTGGCGGGTTATTGATCTGCTGAAACACGGCCCTTATTCGAAAGCCGAAATCAGGAAAGGCGCCGCTTGCAGTGCCGGGGTTGTCAATACCCTGATTGAAGCGGGGATTTTGTTGCCGCTGCAGAAAGAAAAAAAGAAACAGTTTGCCTTGCCGAAACCGGATTTCCGGCAGGTGGCGCTGACAGCCGAACAACGGGCGGCGGCCGATGTACTGACTGCCAAAGCCGGTCAGGGGTTTTCGGTGACGTTGATCGACGGGGTAACCGGCAGCGGCAAGACCGAAGTTTATTTCGAAGCGGCGGCCGAAGTTTTGCAAAGCGGCAGACAGGTCCTGATTCTGGTGCCGGAAATTTCATTGACCGCACAATGGCTGGCCCGTTTTGAAAAACGCTTCGGCGTGAAACCGGGATGCTGGCATTCCGGGTTAGGACAGCGTGAACGCACCGATACTTGGATTGCCGCTGCCGAAGGACGGATTCAGGTTATGATAGGCGCGCGTTCGGCGTTGTTTTTGCCTTATCCGGACTTGGGGCTGATCGTTATTGACGAAAGTCACGACCATTCGTTTAAACAGGAGGACATCGTCAATTATCAATGCCGCGATATGGCAGTTATGCGGGCCAAATTTGAACAGTTTCCGCTGATATTATCGACGGCAACCCCCGATCTGGAAACAATTGTCAACGTGGAGAGCGGCAAATACGATACGGTGCGGTTGGAACACCGTTTTGCCAATGCAGTGCTGCCGCAAATTAAGATAATTGACCTCAAAAAGGACAAACCGCAAAAAGGGGTGTGGGGCGTTTCCTGGCTGGCACCGACACTGGCGGCAGCGTTGAAAGAAAATTTGGAAAAGGGCGAACAGTCGATGCTGTTCTTAAATCGGCGCGGCTATGCGCCGTTGGTTATTTGTCGTGACTGCGGTTACCGGATACAGTGTCCCCATTGTACCGCATGGCTGGCGGAACATCGGAGTTCCAACCGTCTGATCTGTCATCACTGCGGCTACAGTATTGTGCGTCCGAAATGTTGTCCCGACTGCGGTTCCGCCGAAGGACTGACGTCATGCGGACCGGGGGTGGAACGCATTGCCGAAGAAGTTGCGGCACGTTTTCCGGCAGCGCGGACCGCCATTCTTTCGAGCGATGCCACGGCTAGTCTGGCCGAAGTGTCGGCTGTCTTTGAACAAATGGAAAAAGGGGCGTTGGATATTTTGATCGGAACCCAAATTTTGGCCAAAGGTCACCATTTTCCGGAATTGACGCTGGTGGGAATTGTTGATGCCGATCTCGGTCTGATGGGCAGCGACCTGCGGGCGGCGGAACAGACTTTTCAGCTGTTGTCTCAGGTGGCGGGGCGTGCCGGCCGCGGTGAAAAGAGCGGTGAGGTGTATGTGCAGACGCTGTATCCCGAGAATGCGGTGCTGGAAGCTTTGATCCACAATGACCGCAACCGTTTTCTCGAGTTGGAAAAACAAACCCGGCAGGCTCTCAAAATGCCGCCGTTCGGTCGTTTGGCCGCACTGATCGTCAGCGGAGAGAATCAATCCCTGACGGAAAAAACGGCGGTGCAGCTCGGACAGTCGGCCCCCCAAACTGCACTGATTTCGACGTTGGGTCCGGCACCGGCACCGATTTTTATGCTTCGGGGCAAATATCGTTATCGTCTGCTGCTGAAAACGGCAAAAAACGTCAAAATTCAGGAGATCATCCGTATCTGGCTGTCTAAAGTCAAAATACCGTCCAAAGTCAGGGTCGAAGTCGATATTGATCCCTATTCTTTTATGTAGAACAGAATATTTTCCCGTATATTGTACAACAAAAAAACGGGCAGACAGGTCCTATTTTGGTTACGGTGTCTAAAAACAACTTATATTGTGATTATCTTAATTAAATTAATGGAAATGAAATAATTATCGGTTATCATCTCATATATTGTGATTATTGGGAAGTTTGATGAAAAAAAATTCTAAACATAAACTGGCATCCTCTTATGCGCAGGCGATGTACGAAGCAGCCGCGGCAGCCGGTGCCGGCGAGCAGGTGTTTGCTGATGCGGTCCGTTTGGAAGAGGCTTTGAAACAGGACGGACAAATCGGAAAAATGCTTTCCAGTCCGCTATGGAAGACAGATGCCAAAAAAGCCGCCGTTGCCGAAATCGGTATCCGGCTCGGTTTAAACAAAGTAACGGTCAATACGCTTGAAGTAGCGGCCGATAACAACCGTCTCGGCTTGTTGGGTGAAATATTCTCGGCTTTTACCAAAATCTATTATGCTGAAAACAATATTGCCGAAGTATATGTCAAAAGCGCAACGGCACTGCTGCCGGAACAGGATCGGCGATTGAAAAAAAGCCTCGAAAAATGGTTGAATAAAAAAGTTGTGGTTAAATATACGATAAAGCCTGAAATTTTGGGCGGACTGCTGATAGAATGCGGTTCATTAATGGTTGACGATTCTGTCAAAGGTAAGCTGGATAAGCTGGAATTATTGATGAAAGGGACCAAATAGAATGTCTGGAGCAAGTGAAATATCTTCAATCTTAGAGGCGAAAATTGCCCAATCCGAAATTGAAGCCGACGTGGCCGAAGTCGGCCGGGTATTGTCGGTCGGTGACGGCATTGCGCGGGTATACGGCCTGGATAATGTCCGCTATAATGAGATGGTGGAATTTGCCAACGGGGTCAAAGGGATGGCACTTAACCTCGAAGAAGACAATGTCGGCGTGGTTTTGTTCGGTTCTGACGAAGGAATCCGGGAAGGCGATATCGTTAAGCGCACCGATCGCATTGTCAGCGTACCGGTTGGAAAGGCGCTGCTCGGACGGGTCGTTGACGCACTGGGCGAACCGATTGACGGTTTGGGTGAAATCAAAGCGACTGAATACAGCAATTCGGAAGTGAAGGCGCCGGGCATTATCGAACGCCGCAGCGTACACGAACCGGTACAAACCGGGATTAAGATTATTGATGCGCTGATTCCGATCGGCCGCGGTCAGCGTGAGCTGATTATTGGTGATCGTCAGACCGGAAAGACCTCGATTATTCTGGACACGATTATCAACCAGAAAAAAATCAATGACGAAGCTAAATCGGAAAAAGAGAAACTGTATTGTATTTATGTCGCGATCGGGCAAAAACGTTCGACAGTGGCACAGGTGGTGCAGACTTTAAAAGATTACGGCGCTTTGGATTATACGATCGTTGTGGCGGCAACCGCTTCCGATGCGGCGCCGATGCAGTTTATTGCCCCGTATTCCGGTTGTGCGATGGGTGAATATTTCCGCGATAACGGCATGCATGCGGTGATCTTTTATGATGACTTGTCGAAACAGGCAACCGCTTATCGGCAAATGTCGCTGCTGCTTCGCCGTCCGCCCGGGCGCGAGGCTTATCCGGGCGATGTTTTCTATCTGCACTCGCGTTTGTTGGAACGTGCTGCCAAGATGAACGACGAAAAAGGCGGCGGATCACTGACGGCATTGCCTGTCATTGAGACACAGGCCGGAGACGTTTCCGCCTACATTCCGACAAATGTTATATCGATTACCGACGGTCAGATCTTTTTGGAAACTTCGTTGTTTTATCAGGGAATTCGTCCGGCGGTTAATGTCGGGATTTCGGTTAGCCGTGTCGGTTCGGCAGCTCAGATCAAGGCAATGAAGCAAGTGGCCGGCAAGATCAAGCTGGATTTGGCTCAGTATCGTGAGATGGCCTCGTTTGCCAAGTTTGCTTCCGATATGGACGCTTCGACTAAACATCTGATTGCCCGCGGCGAAAGATTGACCAAACTGCTTGAACAACCGGTCTATCATCCGATGCCGGTTGCCGAAGAAGTTTTGGCGATTTTTGCCGGCGTGCGCGGGTATTTGGATAAGTTGGAGGTGTCTGAAGTTAAGGACTTTGAAGAAAAAGCTCTGGTGGAAATTCGTCGCGATTATGCTGCTTTTTTGAGTGAGATCATTGAGAAAAAGGTGATTTCGGACCAACTGGATAAGGAGATAAGCGCATTTTATGCTGCCTTTGTCGAAACTTATCTGGCAGAAAAACAACAGAAGGCGGCATGAGGTCGGCAATATGGCAGGATTAAAAGAGTTACGCAACCGGATAGAGGCCATTCGTTCAACCGAAAAGATAACTTCGGCCATGAAGATGGTTGCAGCATCACGGCTGCGGCGGGCTCAGGATGTGCTGGCAAAAAGTGCCGCCTATCGCGCCAATTTATATAATATTGCCGGGCGGGTATGGGGTTTTTTGCAAAAAGCAGCGGCCGAAGACAACATACAGCCGACGATACCGGTTCTGTGTCGCGGCAACGGCGAAAGCAATAAATATTTGCTGGTGGTTCTGTCTTCCGACCGCGGCTTGTGCGGCAGTTACAATGCGATGATTGCCCGTGCGGCGATGAACAGAATCGAAGAACTGAAAGCTGCCGGAAAAGAAGTTCAGATCATTTGTCTGGGACAACGCGGTTACAACGCTTTAAAACGCCATTATGCGGCGATGATTGTGCGGACGGCAGAATCGGCGGCCAACAAGGGTGTTTTTTATGACGAAGCAGAAGCGCTGGCAGCGGAAGTTGTATCAATGTTCATGCGCGGTCAGGTTGATGTCTGCGAAATTGTTTACAGCCATTTCCGTTCTGCCATGAGCCGTGACGTCGACAGTCGGCAGGTTTTGCCGTTGGATCCGGGAATGCTGGTTGCGGAGATTCCGGCGGAAATGAGCGGGGATGCCTTTTTTGAAAGCGAACCGGACAATGAATTGTTGCTTGAAAAACTGATGCCGTTGGTTTTCCGGGAAACGATTTTTGACATTATGATAAATTCTCAGGCCTCGGAGCAGGGCGCACGAATGACTTCGATGGATAATGCAACCCGTAACGCCGGCGATATGATTTCGCGTCTGACCCTGCGTTACAACCGTCTGCGCCAGACAGCAATTACAACCGAGCTGGTGGAAATCATCGCCGGTGCCGAAGCGATATGATCAGATTAAAGGAGTGGAGTGTTTTATGAGCGATAAACAGGAACAACCGGGATACGTTTTTCAGGTAATGGGAGCCGTCGTTGACGTCAAGTTTGACGATCCCGACAATCTGCCGAACATCTATACCGCCTTGGAATGCGACAATCAGGGCAAAAGACTGGTGCTGGAAGTGGAACAACAGCTGGGCGAAGGTGTGGTTCGGACCATTGCGATGGATTCGACCGACGGACTGACCCGCGGGCTGAAGGTTGTCAATACCCATAAGCCGATAGAAGTTCCGGTCGGTCCGGAACTGCTGGGGCGGATTATCAATGTGGTGGGCGAACCGATGGACGGTCGCGGCAAAATTGATGCTAAAGAATATTTTTCGATTCATCGTCCGGCGCCTTCATTTACCGAACAGTCTACCGAAACCGAAATCTTGACGACCGGTATTAAGGTGATCGATTTGCTGGAACCCTATGCCAAAGGCGGCAAAATCGGTCTGTTCGGCGGCGCCGGAGTAGGCAAAACGGTTTTGATTATGGAATTGATTAACAACATAGCCAAAGGACACGGCGGTTATTCGGTCTTTGCCGGCGTGGGAGAACGAACCCGCGAAGGTAATGACTTGTATAATGAAATGATGGAGTCGGGCGTCATTGACGTTAATGGAACCAACTCCAAAACAGTGCTGGTGTACGGCCAGATGAATGAGCCGCCGGGAGCACGTGCCCGGGTTGCTCTGAGCGGTTTGACAGAAGCCGAATATTTTCGCGATGTGGAACATCAGGACGTGTTGTTCTTTGTTGACAACATTTTCCGTTTTACGCAGGCCGGGTCTGAGATTTCGGCGTTGCTGGGACGTATTCCGTCGGCAGTGGGCTATCAACCGACTCTGGGTACTGACATGGGAGCGATGCAGGAACGGATTACGTCAACCAAAAACGGTTCGATTACATCGGTTCAAGCTGTTTATGTTCCTGCCGATGACCTGACTGATCCGGCGCCGGCAACCACCTTTGCCCATTTGGATGCCACCACGGTGCTCAGCCGCAGTATTTCCGAGTTGGGGATTTATCCGGCGGTAGATCCGCTCGATTCAACCAGTCGCGTTTTGTCGCCCTCGGTGGTTGGTGACGAACATTACCGGGTAGCGCGCGGCGTGCAGGAGATTTTGCAAAAATATAAATCGTTGCAGGATATTATTGCTATTTTGGGTATGGACGAATTGTCGGATGAAGACCGGTTGACGGTTTCGCGGGCCAGAAAGGTACAGCGTTTTCTGTCTCAGCCGTTTTTTGTTGCGGAAGTGTTTACCGGTACCAAAGGCGAATTTGTTAAACTCGAGGATACGATCCGCGGGTTTAGGGAAATTTTGGAGGGAAAATACGACGATGTTCCGGAACAAGCCTTTTATATGGTTGGTACGATTGAACAAGCACTTGAAAAAGCTGAAAAAATAAAACGGAACGAAGCGTAACAGAGGCTGATAAATGGCAGAAAAAGTAAAATTGATATTAGCCAGACCGGAGCGTGTTGCAAAAGAAGGCTATTATGCAGGTGTTATTATTCCGGCTTTTGCTAATTATCTGACCGTGATACCGGGGCGGGCACCGAGCATGATATGGCTGCAACCGGGAATGGTGCAATTGCTGAATGACAATATGGAAGTTGTTGAGAAATATTTTATCAGCAACGGGGTGGCCGAAGTTGTCGGAGATGTTTGCACTATATCTGCCGAAAAAGTAATTGCCAAAGCGGATATCAGTTTGGCCGAAGCCTGTGAAAGGTTGGAGGCGGCCACGGAAGAAGCGGATAAAGCCTTTTATCAGGTTATTTATGATGAGTTGACGGGGTTTCCGAATAAAAATTAAGATAACGCACTTATCTGAAATAATAAACACACCCCCGATTTTCGGGGGTGTTTTTGTTCTGCCTGACCGGCAGCAAAAACCCCTCTCGGATGAGAGGGGCTTTTTGGTTTGGTTTTCCTTACCAGCTGTAGCTGAGGCCGAGACCGACGGTCGACGCT
>OHPL01000209.1_pt1 | contig 42377 bp, 38 predicted proteins | sample 1577711 | NCBI WGS metagenome assembly OHPL01 (sample SAMEA3879538, study PRJEB24766) | human gut metagenome | biome: human-associated habitat; feature: feces | place: USA | collected 1985/1987
CCGGCAATTCCACCGCCGACTGCACCTCCGGCAATCCATCCTACTGCTGTGATTTCATCAACAGGATTGCTATAATTGATTTTTATTCCGCAAAACCGTGTAACAGGAATATAGTACCCCCCCTGCATATTTATTATTTCTTGCTTATCCAGCTCCGTAAAAGCTCCCATAGATAATGCTTTTTTCATTATTTTTACTCCTTTGTCTTAAAATAAGTATATTTCAAACCCGCATAAAAATCAATAGCAATGTACACCTTGCAAATGGTTTATGCGGAGATTTGACATTTTATATCACAGCCGGCAGAACTGCAACAGCTTGATTATTCTGCGGCAGCTGCTCTTTCCAAAGCTCATAGTAAAATCCACCCTTATCCATAAGATCAAAATGATTTCCGCTTTCGATGATCTGTCCTTTATCCATAACATAGATTTTATCACATTTCATTATCGTGCTTAAACGGTGGGCAATAATTATGGTTGTAATTCCATCAGTCGTTTCGTTTATCGTATTTTCAATTGCACGTTCGGTAATGCTGTCAAGATTGCTTGTTGCTTCGTCCATAATGAGAATATCAGGCTTTTTGAGCAGTGCTCTTGCAATTGCAAGTCTTTGCCGCTGACCGCCCGAAAGATCAGTACCGTTCTCTCCGAGCATTGTTTCAAATCTCATTGGAAGCTCGTTTATAAAATCAAAGCACCTTGTCATTTTTGTTACCCTGATAACCTCCTCCATATCGGGGCATTCCATACCAAGCGTGAGATTTTCAAGTATCGTTCCCGAAAACAGAAAGGTTTCCTGCGAAATATACGCTATCTTATCTCGGAGTGTTTCAAGGTCAATATCCTTGATATTGTAATTATTAAGCAAAATTTCACCTTTTTCAGCCTGATAGAAATTCATCAGCAGCTTTACAAGAGTAGTTTTGCCAGAGCCGCTTTCGCCGACCAGCGCAATTTTCTCGCCTTGCTTAATATTAAGGTCAATATTGTTCAGAACAAGTCTTCTTGTGCCGTAACGAAAATCAATATTCTGAAGCTGAATGTCACCTTTCAGCGTTTTGGGAACTATCTTCTGAACCGCCGTGTTTTCTATCGGCGCATCAAGCACTTCACCAAGACGTTCAGCCGCAACAATGGCGGTCTGCATCATAGGCTGGAGATTGATAAGATTTTTTACGGGAGTAAGAAAATATCCGAGCAATGCATTGAACGTGATAAGCTCACCAAGCGTTATCTCACCTTTTATGACCTTGTATGCACCGAGCCAGAGAATTGCCGCACCGCCTGCCATTGAAAGAAAACCGCTTAACGAACCGGAAAGATTATTTAGCCAGCCGTTTTTGAAGATACTGCGCATAAATTTCACGAACTTCTTTTCCGTTTCAAAGCCTGCACTTCTTTCGGCGTTGTAGGACTTGACGGTTTCAATGCCGTTGAGGGATTCCACAAGATAAGAGGTAAGCTGTGAGTTATCCTCCATAACCTTGCGGTTGATGTTTTTCAGCGGCTTGTTGAACGCAAAAACTATCACCGCATAAAGCAGAATGATGATAAATGCAATTCCGAACATAGACGAATTCTGCATATACAGAATAATGCCGCCGATCACCGCCATAAGCGTATCGATCATAATCGTAAGAGTCGCACCCGAGATCGCATCACGAACCTTTGAAGCGTCAGTAAAGCGTGATACGATTTCGCCCACCTTTCTGCTGCCGAAAAAGTTCATCGGCAGCTTTAAAACGTGACGGTAATATCCGAGAATAAGTGAAATATCAAGACGCTGACTTAGATACAGCATCATATGAGAACGGAATGCACCGAGAAGCGTTTGGAAAAGGTAAAGCAATATCACACCGACCGAAACAACGTGCAAGGTTTTTTCAAGTCCATTAGGTACAATATCGTCCATCATAACCTTAAAATAGAAAGAAGCCCCCACACCGAGAATTGTGTACACAAGAGAAGCAAGAAATATGTCAAACAGCAGTTTTTTCTGGGGCAGAAGCATTTTGAAAAAGCGTGAAAGTGTACTTTCTGTTTCATCTCCCTTTTCAAACCGCTCCGAAGGGACGAGAAAAATGAGAATGCCTGTCCACTGCTTGAAAAACTCCTCGGGAGTGTACTTGACAATTCCCTTTGCGGGGTCTGCAACAACAACCTGTTTCTGCGTGATTTTATGTATTACCACATAATGCAGAAGCGCCCCGTCCACAACCACATGAGCGATTGCGGGCAGGGGAAACTCGCTGAAAAAAGCGTTCTGATCACCCTTTACGGCTTTGGCGGTAAAGCCAAGTTTTTCGGCAGCTTTTATCATTCCTGCTGCGTTTGTGCCCTGCTTGTCTGTGCCTGCAACCTCTCTGATTTTCGAGATAGGCATTTTCAGACCGTACTGCTTGCTTACAGTGGCAAGACAGGCTGCTCCGCAGTCGGTTATGTCATGTTGTTTTATGCAGTAGTGTTTCATTGTTACTCTCCTAAATGTATACTCAATTGCTTTTTTTATTTAACACTAATGGTATTAATCCTAAGATTCCAACTAATCCAAGAATACCAACACTATTTAAATAAATTGCTAAAATAACACAAATTTCTATATAAACAGAGACAGCAATCCATTTTTTTGATAGTTTATAAAAAAAAGATATGAAGACAAATAAAAAAGCCAAGATTGAATATAAAACACATAATATAATTAATAACATCTTTGAGATCAACTCCTTTTAATTATTATGCTGAGATTAACTCATACATAATGGTATGAGTTAATCTTTACAGCTCAAACGTTTATTTACAAATACCAATTATTGTAGTTGTGATGCCGCCTGCAAGCCCCCATGAACCGGCATAAGCTACTGCTGCAGCTGCTACAACATTAACTCCTGGTACTGCGGCAATAGCAAGGCAACCAACTCCTACCGCAAAGAATAGTCCTCCTGCTACAATTGTCCCAGCGTCTGCTCCGCCATTTATGAAATCAAGTTCATCTGACATCAATTCGTAAAACATATAAATTCCCCCTATTAGCTTTTAATTGCACAATATATACCGTATCCAGCTGTAGCAACTCCACATATTGCTGCAGTTACAGCAACAGCAGGTGTTGCTGCAATTGCAGCGCATGTCGCAGCACATGCCGCCGTTGTCATTCCAACAACTGCAATAACACCTACTGCTGCACTATACACACCTGCAGCTGCCATTCCCCAGTCTAAAGCACTACCACCATCAACCATCATCATTTCGTTTTCGTTCAGCTCGAAAAAGCCAAAACTGTTTGTCATAGTAAGTTCCATAATTATGTACCTCCTAAATTTTAAAAATTCTTTTAGTTTATATCATCAACATTTGTAAAAAATTCAGCCGATCGCTCTGAATAATTACTTATGTGATAATCAAAGAGTGATAATTCCCAAATTGAGCATAACACCCAAAACCGAATTAGCAAGTGCAATAACCAGCGCAATTATATTTATTACGATAGCATAGGTTGTCTTGTGAGTATTTCTTTTTGTAATACTCATTACAAGGCTGATAATACTGCATGGGTATGTAACGATCGGCAATACCAGGGCAAATAATGCTCCGATTATCATAAGCACAAGGCTTGGGATATGGATCTTCTTTTTTGTTTCAGCCGATATTTCCACTGTGGGTTCTGCAGTTAAATCATATTCTACCATAGCGATACCCCTTTCTCACAAAATATTATCCGTAACACCTATGTACATATCAACGACCATATTGTCAATATCCTGAGGCGTTTTGGGCTCGTTTACCGTAACGTTATAAAGTGAGGTCACCGGTGTAAGCTTATTCTGATTAAGGTAATCAATCAGCTTGTTTACACTTTCCTGCATATTGGCAGGATTGCCGTTATGCGTAATTTTCGCCGCATTTGAAAGTCTGAACTCAGTCTTGAATGTAAATCCATGCGGTACATCGCAAGCTTTATCCACGGGACACAGAATTTCAATATCCATAAGCTGTGTACCGCCAATGCTTTCAACAGCAAATGTAGTAGTTGTAACACACCCGCTTTTGTTAAGCCCGTTTTCCTTAATAAATGCTCCCATGCGATTCATAACTTCATTTACTTCTTGCTGTGTCATTTTAGCTCTGTACGAAATGGCATTTTTCATTTCATACAATTGATTTGTTTGGATTTCCATGAATGATTGCTCCTTTACTTCATTTGATAATATCATACCACTAATTATATATTTTGTGTCAAAACTAAGGTAAATGGTAGTTTTATCCCTGCTAATGGTAATTCATTCGTTATTTTTATATTCCATAAGTTCCTTGGGAACTTCGGGTTGGCAGAAGAAAAATCTGCAATTTTTTCCAATTGCCAATGTATTGACAACAAATGCGTAGGCTGCAAGAGAACTGCCATACTTAATTATAAATTCTTTAATTTTTTTCATGGTATTTACCACCTTTCTTTTACTTTATTTATATATTAACACACTATAATCATTCTGCGTCAAAATTTCTGTGAATGGTTGTTTTAGAGGACTGAGTGGTAGTTTTTGTCGATTTCCGGTACTTAAAAAAGCCTGCTGCCAGTGAAATAACCGCTGCTGTAATGCTCTCAATAGCAACAAAAGCATATATTATTTTATAATTCATCATAATAAATGTTGCTACAATACAAAATAAACTAAAAACAATTGAAATACAGCGGTTCTTTTTTCTTTCCATTAAGCTTAACGGTTTATTTGGACTTGCAACAGGCGATAAAATCAGGATCAATGCAAAATCAATTACACAAAATAAAACGCACGTGCGTGTAGGAATAATTGAAGAAAGCTTGTAGGTTAAAATGATTGATAAGTAAACCGACATTGAAAGAATAAAGCATTTTCCCGAAGTTTCACAGTGGTAACCTCCTGCTGTGCTTCGCAAAGGAATAAATACAAGCAGAAAAATCAAAGTTGCTGGCAATCTGCCCAGCAGTATGCCGATAAGTATGGTAGTTATAATATTAGCCAACATTTCAACGATCGTGCCAAAACAATAAACATACAAATTACGTTCTTCACTTTTTATCACACCTCCTTCTATCAAAGTGTCAGTGATAAATGTACTCATTTTATCAAACAAAAATGCCACCCCCAATATATTATTAAGGATAGCATATTTTTACCATATTAAATTTTTTGGGGGCTGAACGGTCGTTTTAGAGTGACGAACGGTCATAAAATCGGAAAAATAAGTGTAGCTTCGCATGAGGATTCATGTCTTTCAATCGTAAATACTCCACCGTATTTTTCTGAGATTGCTTTTACATTGCTGATACCATATCCGTGAAGAAGTTTATTATTCTTGTCTGTTTTAAAATCCGGACTTGTCATTCTCAAAGCTGAGTTTTCAATATTTATAACTAATGATCCGTCGGCTGTTACAATTGATACGGTAATACTTCTGTCGTCCAGATTGGGAACCTTTCTGCAAGCCTCAACAGCATTATCAAGAAGATTTCCCAATGCAACGCATAAACCATATCTTTCAATATTGATTCGTTCTTTCTCAATCTTTATATCACTTTTAAATGTAATGTTGTTAGCCCCAGCAATATTCAAAGCGTTGCTGACGATTGCATCTATCGGCAGAAATCCTGTGTTGATACGTTTATAGGATTTGTCAATATGCTTGATTGCAGTTCTGATATATTGCTTGGCTTCGTCAAAATCCTGTCGCTCAATACATTCGTTAAGGTAAATAAGATGTTTATTGGTATCATGGATAACGCTGCTTATGCTTCTGAACGATTGAGACGCCTGCTCATATTTTTGTTCCTGAAAAGAAAACTGCTGCTCCATACGGCTTTGCTTTTCACGAATTTCTGTGGCTTCTACTATATTTTCAAGCAGATAATATACAATAAGATTTATTATCATTAACCCTGTCGCTGCAAAACATATTCCAATTTCCGCATCAGGTTCACTTGCATCTGTTTCAATAGATATACTAATTAATGTAGCTATGCTTATCAAAGGCGTAATTATAAAGCCAATATAATCCTTGGATTTTATAATCTGAGTGGTTTTTTTTAAAATAAGCGTTACAGTTAATGTTATAATAAAGTTAAATATGACAGACAGCATCAGACTGTAATTCTGCATTGACTGTATATCGGAATTTTTGACAGTTGCAATAATTATGCCATAGCTTATTAGTTCAGAAATCATACCGAATGCTAAGTATGATAATGCCGTAAAAAGTCTTGTTGTCCATTTTGAATTGTACAATAATGTTAGTCCAAACATAATAATAAATGACTTAAAAACATAAAATGCAGGTGCATAGCCAAATTGACTCAAAGCAAGCCCTAATATGTATGAAAAGATAAAAATAGTAAAAAATACAATTTTGTTTACTCTTATATTTTTACTGCCTAAGCACGTTTTGTAAAACAGTATTGTCGTAAACATATCAAAAACAGTTCCAAGAACTGCAAATATTGTCTGAACCGTGTCACTCATTATCTTTTATACCTCATTACCATATATTTTGAAAAAGCCTCTTTTATTTCCGATAATCTTCGTCTGCTTACAGATACGGTTTTTCCTGTTGAAAATTCTAAAGAATCTGCGTTAAACTTTCTGATATATTTCATATTGGCAAGGCAGGTGCGATGAATACTGATAAAATATTTATCTGCCAGCTCCTTTTCAAAATATGCAAGTTTACCCTTGATTGTAATTTCATCCTTATTGGTTGTAATAACCACTCCTGTTCGCTTTTCGGATTCTATGCATACAATGTCGTCAAGATGAAGTATTATCTCCCCATTTTTTTGAGAGATAACGGTGATATTAGTTTCCAATTCTCCGATATAAGCAAGCATTTTCTCAAGCTTTTGTTCAAACAGCTCATAAGAAATAGGCTTAGTCAAATATTGCGAAGCCTGAACATCAAAGCTGTCCTGCATATATTCGGGGTAGCTTGTTATAAAAGCAATTATAACATTTCTGTCCGGAATTTTACGGATTTCTTCGGCTGTTTCAATTCCGTTTCTGCCGGGCATTTCCATATCCATGAATACTAAATCGAAGGGAGATTTTTCATTATAATACTTTTTTAAAAGTTCGTTTCCGCTCGAAAACCTTTCTATATGGAATTCTGTATCGGTTTTTATGGAAAAACGTGTAAGGTAATCTTCTACTATTGTTATTTGACTTAACTCATCATCGCAAATTGCTATTCTATATAACACAGTTCCACCTCAATACAATATTTATTATGTTAAGTGTAACATAATTTGTAAGCAAATGCAATACCATTCAACTTGCTTAAACAACCGTTCACAGGGGAAAACGAATTTAACTATACGTCAGTCGTTTCCATTTTGTCCCCACAAAATCAATGCTTGCTAAAAGCAAGCCCAATTCTCCCAAGTTGAACACCCTACAAATTCTCTAAAGTTGAAAATAATTCTCCCCAAGCTGAAACCCACGCAAACAAGCCAATTGAACAGAATAATAAAGAAAAGCGAAGCTCTGAAGGCAATAACAGCCTTTGGAGCTTCGTTTTTTATGCAATGACGTCAAAATCCCAGAAAATGACACCACAAGACGTCAAAACCGTGTCAAAAGGACGTCAAACGAAGAATTTTCCTTTGTGATAGAATTGAAATCAGGATAAGCAATGTCATTTCGGAAGAATATGACGTCACCTATCCTCAAGATGTTCATTTCCGGCCGGATGTGACTCTTACAGAAATATTTATGACCAACGCCGGAGGTGTAAAATGAACGAGAGAACCTACATACCCGATGGTACTGAACACAGCCTTACCATCGGCAAAACAACTTTTACGGTAAATTCCTTTACTGACAAAAACGCAGCCAACACAGCAGAAGACCTTATCGTCAAGCTGCTGAAATCAAAGGCTGCCGAGCTTATGAGAGAGGAGAAAACAGCGTGATCCCATACAACAATTCTATCATCGTTCCCGTGGACACAGGCTACGGGAATATCAAAAATTCACTTCACCATTTTCCAACAGGCATTGCTGCATACAAAACCAAGCCTGCATTTGAGGGGAAGATTCTTCACATCGGAGATATGTATTACCGTATCGGTGAGGGACACAAAGAATTTATCCCCGACAAAACCGTTGACGAGGAGTTTCGCCTGCTGACTATTGCGGCAATTTGTGATGAGTGTAATTCCTGCGGATATTACGAGGGCAACATTTATCTTGCGGTCGGCTGCCCAACTGCAATGCTAACGGCTCAGCGTGAAAGCACAAGAGAATATTTTCTTAAAGAGCCGCATATCGACTGCGAGTACAATAACAAACATTTTGATTTGAACATTGTCGGCTGCTTTGTTTATCCGCAGGGATATGCAGCGGTAACGGAGCATCTTCACAATATGACAGGCGTTAATTTCGTTATCGACATTGGCAACGGCACAGCAAACATCTTGCAGATAAACAATAAAAAGGTTATCGAGGAAAAATGCGTTACCGAAAAGCTGGGAGTTAATCAGTATATGATGGCTGTACAGAAAGCTGTTATGGCTCGTTTCGGCAAAAAGATTGATTCAGAAATTGTTGAGCATTTCATCAAAACAGGAAATACAGATGCTCCCGAAGATTACCAAAAAATTTTTCGTGAAGAAGCGGAAAAATATTGCAGAAAAATCTTTGATTCACTTTCCAGATGTGAGTATGATTCGGATTTTATGAAGCTCTACATTGTGGGCGGCGGAGGTTGTCTTATCAGACGTTTCGGGAAATATAATTCCGAAAAAACAGTTTTCATCGATGATATTTGTGCAGCCGCAAAGGGTTATCAGAAATTTGCTCTCAGGTCGCTTAAAGCTATGGAAAAGAGGTCTGAATAATGAAGCAGATGAAAAGAATTACTCTCAGACTTTGCCTTGAAAAGACAAATGACAAAGAAATTGCAGACTTCCTTGCCAACATTGACAGAAAAAAGTATCACACGGTAAATTCTGCAATCAAGACGATTTTGTATGAGCATATTCACGGCACTGTGTCCGAAGCAAACAAGAGCAATGATATTGTTTCTGTTATCAAGTCCACCCTTGAAACCGAGATACCGAAGCTGTTCGCAGCTTTGGTATCGAGTATTCACATTAAGAAAGAAAAGTCAGCAGAGCCTGTTGTTGAGTCAAATCCTGCTGATGATGATATTGATATGGATTTTATCGGAGGTTAATGTTATGACTGTAAAAGAATTCTGCAAAGTGAACGGACTGAAATATCAGACTGTTTACAAGAAAATCTCACATCATAAAGACAAAGAGCTTGCAGGACATATCACCAAGTTCAAAGGCGAAAGCATTGACCTTGATGATTATGCGGCGGATTTTCTTCTTCCGATAAAAGTGAAAATTTTGCAGGCTGTCCAAGAATGTGAAGCCATTGCCCTTGAAAATGATGAGCTTAAAGGCAAGCTTGATGTTGCCGAGTTTAATTTAAAACAGGCAGAGGAGAGAATAGTTGATATTATTGCCGAAAACCAAAAGTTGACCGCAAAAATTACAGAGCTTACAGCGGATTTATCGGATAAAAGCAATCTGCTTTCGGAGCTTAAAGAGCGAAATGAACAGCTTGAAAATATCATTTCAAATTTGACCGAGGAAAACAGCACTCTTAAATCACAGCTTGATTCCGTTCCCAAGCTTTTTCGGAAAAATTCGTAATTCAACAAAGTAGAAAAACATTATCCGTGTAAGAAAATAATTCGCATCAAGAGAAATACAAGTCCATTCAACCACGGAGAATAAGCTAATTTTACAGCAAGCATTGATTTTGTGAGAACAAAATCATTACGGAAAGGAGCATATATGAACAGAGATATGTCAATAAAAATACGGGTATCACCCGATGAATATTTAGCTATAAAAAGTCGTGCGAAAACAGCAGATATGAATATCAGCAAATTTATCCGCACACTTGCGCTTAACGGTAAAGTTATTCTGTATGACACAAAAACATTTACCGCTTCAATCAGCTTATGCGTTTGATCGGAGCAAACATCAATCAGATTGCTATGGTGGTAAATTCCGAAAAAAGCGTTTTTAAGGCAGATATTGATAATCTTCGCAAAGAGGTCGGAACGCTTTCCGAGGAGTTTCACAGCATTGTTTCTCCGCTGAGCTGTCGGGAATTGTGATATGGCATACATCAAACACAGAGCCATTCACGTTACGCCGAGGGCACATCTGAAATACATACTTGATCCGGGAAAGAATGAAGAAATGAAGTTCAGCACGGCTATCTGCTGCACCAATGATTTTGAAGCGGTCTGTGAGGATTTCCGTCAGCTTTATGAGATGTTTTCCGATGATAAGTTTGATAATTACCGTAAAAGCAAAAACAATCACGTCCGTATTCACTCATATATCCAGTCCTTTGATGAGTCTGTTTCTGCGGAAACTGCTCATCAGATCGGAGTGGAATGGACAAAGGCTATGTTCGGTGAAAATCGTCCTGTCATAATTTCTACGCACACGAATACAGGGCATTGCCATAATCACATTGCGGTGTGTCCCTTTGATGTTTACGGCAACAGGTGGCTTGCAACAAAGAAAACATATCAGCTTGCAAGAGATGTTTCCGATAGGATTTGCCTTGAACACGGTTTGAGCATCATTGAAAATCCAAAGCAAAATAAATCACTCACTTATGCGGAATGGTTTGCAAAGCGAAACGGCAGTTCCCTGAAAACAAAAATGGCAGATATTATTGACCGATTGATTATTGATGAAGCTGTTACCGATATTGATTCGCTTATTCTCAAAATGAAAGAGCGAGGATATATCTTCACAAACGAAAAGCGGCTTATCGCAAAGCCGCAGGGTGTGAAGTATGGGTGCTGTATCTCAAAGCTCGGTTATGGATATTCTATGGAAATGCTTCAGATTCGGATTGAAAACAAGCAGAATGAATTTATAGGCAGAAAGATAAGTGCTTATCTCGGTATGCAGGTTGAGCTTGCGGTTACTATCCGTGAAAATCAGCGTGATGTTTACCGTTCGCAAAGCAATGAACGCATTTCATATTTTCAAGTAAAAAGGACGGCGGATTTGCTTTGGTATGTTCACGAAAATCATATTCATTCGGTTGATGATATGAAAGCTGTTGTCAAAAAGCTTGAGCAGAAAAACGATAAAATACTCAAGCGGTATATGCTGCTTGAAAAGGAAAAGAAGCTGCTTGATTTGCTGAATACATACGGCGATGAATATGCCCGTTTAAAGATTACGCCAAACAAAAATGAACAGCAGAAAAAGCGTTTTGAGGAGTTGTACAAAAAGCTTCTGAATGGCGGAATTATGATTTATGATACACATTCGGATAACTGGCTTGAAAAGCTGAAAAATGCTTTGAACTCCGATATTTCCGAGATGAACAGCGTATCAGCCGAGCTTAGAAAAGCAAATGCTGAGTATTATCGGGCGCAAACCTATTTATCGGATTTGGAAAAGGTGTTGGAAACCGACTATGACCGAATCCGCAAGCAGGAGCATTTGAAAAAGCAGATTGAAATGTATCATCAAGGCTTTGAGCCGCAGGAGGACGGAACGTTCATACGGGAATCCGAGCCGACCTTGCAAAGAAATGCGGAGCTTGCATATCTTGAAGCCGAACGTCAGCGTAAGCTTGAAATACAACGTACTGCCGAAAAGCAAGCAATAGAAAATCGCAGACGAAACAGCTATTATTCAAGATAACCCGTTTCCCATTCCTTTGGGTACTCATAGCCAAATTTTCTCATAATTTCTGCGGCGGCAATTTTTCTTACGGAAAGTTCATCATAGCAGCCGAGTTCTGAAAGCTCCGAAAAAGCTGCATTGTATTTCTTAACCGCCGCAGAAATTTTATTCATTCGGGCATACATTGCACCGATGTCATAAATAAGTCGGGCGTGGTTTACGGAAACGCAGCCCTCCGATGCAAATTCACATTCGGTCAGTACCTCCAGAGCTTTTTTATTCAGCGAATTATCTGCAAGAATAGCGGCATAGTTTCTTGCAATGGTGATGAAATCATCGTTGTACTCACGGCACAGTTTGATAAAAAGAAATGCCTTATCCATAAATTCAAGTCCACGCTCAATATCATTTTCATCAATGTAAAGCAGACCAAGGTTCATATTTATGTTTGCGTACAAAACAGGATTTTCATTTTGATTGCAAAGTGACAATGCCTTGTTCATCAGGCTGACAGCGTGAGGAATTTTCTCGTTTCTGTTTCTGAGAAGCATTGCTTTATTGTTATACAAAAGTGCTCTGTCGCTTGCAGTTCCCGTATCTTTATCATCAAGAATATTTTCACTTTCGGAAATGATTATTTCCATAAGGTCAAGTTTCTTGTAATTATCAAGAAAAGTAAAGGCATCTTCAAGGAATGTAAGGTAATTTGATGTGTTGTTTTTTTCAACATACTTTATTGTATTTTCAATTATCGAAATTACAGCCTTTGAATCGGGAAGTTCATTTCCGATAACAAGAATTTTCTGTTTAATGCTTTTGAAAAATGCACCGCAGTTTGTAAATGACGGTTTCAAATCAAGCACAGCAACATCTCTTATCATAGGGTGAAGCGATATAATATCCGCTTGATTATTCTCGATAAATCCGAGGTCGCACAGCTCGTTAATTCCGTTGGTATCGTTCAGATCAAGCAGCTTTGCAAGGTATCTGATACGAACATTTTCAGCCAATACCATACTACGCATTATTGTCTGATAATCCTCGTCAAGCAGATACAGAGAGAAAAGCGAGCGGATATGGTTGTGATATGTAGCTCTTAAATTTTCTCCGTCCTTGGTTACTTTTATCTTGTCACTTGATTCGGGATTTACGCTGTTGTTTTGCAGATGTGTGAAAATTTCATCGGCAGAATGCAGACCTTTTTCAAGGAGCTTTGCTGTCATTTCAACGGATAGTGTATGATGATGAACAGTTTCAATTAACGCATAAATTTTCTCTTTATCTTCTTCGGAATGGGAATAGTATTTGCTTGCAAAATCATAGAGAACATCGGTGTTTTCGATAACATCAAGCTTGAAAATGTGTCCGGCATCAATATTGCTTCGGGTAGTGAAAATGACATTGCAGGGAAATTTCATAAGCGTACCGAGTAAGCTGTCACCCGCACCCGATACATTGAAATTATCAATAATTATGAGCGAATCGGAACGCAGACTTTTCAAAAATCGCAGATGCTTTGTATAGCGGATCCGGTCGGTATCCGTATCGCTGTCACCGATGAAGTCAATATCGGTTATCATATCTTCCAGACTGCTGCTGTAATTAAAATACAGAATGTTACGGTATTCGCTTTTGTGCTTTTGGGCATAAGCCTTTGCAAGCTCACTTTTACCTATGCCTGCAAAGCCGTGAATAAACACCTTACTGTGTTCGGTAACGGCGGTATGTAAATCGTTCAATTCGTTATCCCGTCCGCAGAAATATCTGCAAGGAGATGGGGCTTCTGCACCGAATACTCTTTCCGATACTGTTATTGCAGAGGTTGGGAGCATTGGTTTATCCGAGGGGATAAAGGGGCGGTCGATTGATGTAAAAATGACTTTTCCGATAAACTCGCATATTTTACGAACATCGGATAATTCTTCTTCGGGCAATATCTCTTTCTTCAAATTTTCGGAGAGTGAATAATCATTTCTCACAAGTGACAGCAAATCCTCGTACAGCTTGTTTATGTCAAAGGCTATTTCAAGGCAGTTTTCCTGAAAGCTGTCTCCGATAATTTCTGGGCCGTTATCACGATAGAAATTTACTATTGCCGCAGGAATGGGACGATTGCCTTTTATCCAACGGCTTATGGCTGAATTGGAGTAGATCGTTTCGGAGCTTTCTTCGTAATGGTCAATGAAAATATCTGTTACAAGGTCATTCTGAGAGTATGGTCTTTCCCTGTTTCGGGTGGTGTACATATTTTCACGGCAGTTCTCGATTATGATTTTTATTACCGTACTGAAATCAACTCGCTGCATTTTATCGCCCCTTTCGGTTTGTTTTCAGTATATCATAAATATAACCAAATTACAACAAAAAGATTTAGCGAAAACGTTTTCGTAAATCTATTGAAGTCTTGCAGATTATGAGTTATAATATTTATAGTCATAATCTGCTGTTTGGAAAGGTAGGATTTTATGAAATTAAAACAGCAGAATAAAATTACAGCTCTCTATTGCAGACTCAGCCGTGATGATGAATTGGGCGGCGATAGTATGAGTATTCAGAATCAGAAGGAACTGCTTCTGAAATATGCCAATGAAAACGGGTACTACAACACCGAGTTTTTCGTTGATGACGGATATTCGGGAACAAACTTTGACCGTCCGGATTTCAAAAGACTTATCGAAGCCGTTGAGGATGGCAGAGTGGCAACGGTTATTGTTAAAGACTTGTCACGTTTTGGAAGAGAATATTTGCAGACAGGCTTTTACACTGAAATGTTTCTTCCCGATAATGATGTTCGTTTTATTGCCGTCAACGATTCGGTGGATTCCGAAATGGGTGATAATGACTTTGCACCGTTCCGAAATATCATAAATGAATGGTATGCCAAGGATTGCAGCAAGAAAATTCGAGCAGTTATGAAGATGAAAGCTCAACGCGGGGATTGTCTGACGGGAATGGCTCCTTACGGATATATGAAAGACCCTAACGACAAGACTAAGCTCATTCCAAGTGACCGTGCGGAATATGTCAAGATGATGTATCGTATGGCTATCGAGGGGTGCAGCTGCGGTGAGATTGCAACCAAAATGCGCAGCTTAAATCTTCCTATTCCAAAGGCTGATAACTACATCAAAAACGGTCTTGAAAACTGTGCTTCATATCCCAAGTATCCTTATTATTGGCTTAAAGCAACGGTAAAATCAATTCTTCTGAACCCTGTTTACACGGGCAAAACCGTTGCTTTGAAATACACCAACAAGTCTTATAAGAACAAGAAAAGAATTACCCGTCCCGAAGAGGACTGGATAGTCACCGAAAATACACACGAAGCTCTTATAAGTCAGGAGGATTACGATACGGTGTACAAACGGCTTGCGGTAAAAACAAGGGACAAGGTAACAAATCCCGACAACATTTTCAGAGGTCTTGTAATGTGTCCCGACTGCGGAAAGGTGCATGGTTTTGCAAAGAGAAATGATAACAGAAACTCCAAAGGAATGTATCGCTGTCAAACCTCAATCAGATACGGAAAAAATTACTGCTCATCGCATTACATAACCTTTGAACAGCTTTATGATGTAGTTCTTTCCGATATTCAGCGACACGCATCGTTACTTGAAGAAAATGCGGATAAATATGTTGATATTCTCTCCAACACTGCCGAAACAGACAAGGCAAAAGAGAAAAGCTCCCTCACCCGTGAAATTGACAAAGCCCAAAAAAGAATTAGCGAACTCGATACACTTTTGCAGAAAGTATATGAGGATATGGTTTTCGGGGTAATTACCAGAGAACGCTTCAAATCAATGTCGGAGAATATGGAGAGTGAGCTTTCGGTCCTTAAAGCAAAAGTAAATGAAGTTACTATGTCGTTGCAGGAGAACGAAAGCAACAAGAACAATGCGGAAATGTTTGCAAAGCTGATTGAAAACTACATCGGTATTACAGAGCTTGATTATGAGCTTGTTCACACTCTTATCGAAAAAATTTACATTCACGAACGTGAAAACATTGACGGAAAGGCTGTTGTTAAAGTGGATATTTATTACAGATTTATCGGTAGCAGCGCTGATTCGGACAGTCCGACCGAGATTACAAGACGTAGGTAATAAAATAAAATGAACACTTACTGTTTGGTGCACTATAGTAAGTGTTCATAATCGGTCTTTACCTCTCCGAAGTCAGCTGCCCACTCATCAAAATGGTTAATACCTACATCTTGTAGTATACCGGCCTGCAGGTATCTCATAAGTGTATAAAGCTCAGTCATTGAATTAGAAACCGGCGTTCCGCTTGCAAAAGCCAAACCTCTGCCGCCCGTAAGCTCGTCAAGGTACTTTGACTTCATCAGAAGATTAAACGCTCTTGCAGAACCTCTGCTGCCAAGTCCCGATACATTGTGCATTTTCGTTGCTGTTGCAAGATTTTTGTACATATGGCTTTCATCGACAAATACCTTATCAAACCCAAGCTGTTCAAAGTCGATAAAATCATCCTTAACCTGCGCATCATTGAGCTTTGCAAGTCTTTCCTCATAGTTAGCAATGGATTTTTCAATCTGCTTGACCGTAAAGCTCTTGCTGCCATTTATATCCTTTGCCATTTCAAGTTCTTCACGAAGCTTCTCCACTTCCGCTGTAAGATAATATTTTTCACGCTCGGGAGAAAGTCCCATTCTGTCAAACTGGCTGTGTCCAACTATTACTGCATCCCAATCGTTTGCGGCAATTTTACCGAAAAGGCGCAGTCTGTTTTCACGTTTGAAATCATCCTGTGTTGCCACAAGAATGTTTGCGTTAGGATAAAGCTTGCGGAAATCATTGCCCATCTGCTCGGTAAGTGCATTAGGTACGGCAAACAGGCACTTATTATGGAGTCCCAAACGTTTGCCTTCCATTGCAATCGCTATCATCTCATACGACTTTCCTGCCCCAACAGCGTGTGCAAGCAGACAGTTACCACCGTATAAACCTCTTGCAACAGCATTTTTCTGGTGTTCTTTAAGAGTGATGTCCTTATTCATACCACTGAAATTAAGATGCGAACCGTCATACTCTCTGTGCCGAATAGAGTTATATACCTCATTGTATTTCTGAACAAGCGCCTCCCTTCGTTCCGGATCCTTGAAAATCCAGTCCTGAAATTCTGACTTAATAACGTTAGCCATACGCCTTGCTGCCTTGGTTTCCTCATCATTGATAACAAGGATATAGTTTCCGTTGGCATCACGCTTATCATTTCCATACTCATCCTGCACCTGTCCTTAACCGTAATATCGCTGTTGTTAAGAATAGCTTCGATAATCTCATAAGCATTTTTTCTGTGAGTTCCGTATGTATTTGTAGCGTAGTAATTTTTCTTGGACTTCGGCTTTACGCCTTCAATCTTCCAGCTGCCCGTTGCGGAGCAATACTGCACGTTCATATCTTGTCTTGAATCATAATCAGGATTGAACTTCTCCTTTATGAAATCTGCAATATACTCCGTGTCAACCCAATGTGCGCCAAGCTTAACTGAAATATCCTTTGCTTCAACTCTCAGTGGCATTGCCGATTCGAGAGCTTTTCTATTTCCAAATACATCCATATCTTCAGGAGCACTTTCAAGCTCACGGAGCTTTTTGCGGATATTACCAGTAAGATATTCGTCAGCTGTAACATACATTTCATCTACTGTCGGCAGACGATAAATCTGTCCCTGAAGTTCGGAAACAAGTTTTTCCTTATCCATACCGCAAAGCTGCGTCATATACTCAAAATCCACTTTTGCCTTTTCAGATACGGAAAGAATAAGTGCTTCCTCTGCCGTGTCAACGTGTGTTGCAATGAGCTTCGGTTTAACTGTATCGTGAGAGAATATATCTGACTTACCGATTATCTGCCCCTTTTCGTCTTTAAGTTCAAGTGCAGCAACAATGTTGTAACCGTCATCTCCCTGCATAGCCTTTGCATTTTTCTTATCGCTTACATTTCCGTATTTTGCGACAAATGAGTTATAACTATCGTTAAGACGAGTTCTTGCAGCATTGATTTCCTCCGTGAGCGTACCGTCAGAATTGTTAAGCTGTAAATTAAGCAGTTTACGAACATTATCTCTCATTTCAATCATCCCCGTTGCACGTTCAACAGTATCCTTTGTAGCATTGACTTTTTTCATCATATCACCGCCTTCACGGTAATATAAGTTTCCGTCAACAGCATAAAGGCTGTATTTTCTTGAATCGGCAGGTGCAGGAATTTCCTCGTAATTTTTAGGAATTAGAATCTTTTCGGCAGTCTTGTATCTGCCCTTAATATTATGTACCGCTTCTTTAAGCTGTTGTTTTAGGTCAGCTCCCGGAATAGGAAGAACCTGCGTATTTTCAGTCGGGCCGTATATCTGCTTGCCTTCTGCAATAGTTCCGAGTACCATTTCGGGGCGCTTTACAAAATAGCTGTTCACTCTGAACCCGTCAGAAGTTTCGGACTTATTAAGCCACTCCACTTCATCGGGATTTATTTCAATAGGTCTTTCACGCTTTTGTAGAAAAATAATGTCCGACGTTACTTCCGTGCCTGCATTGGCTTTGAAAGCATTGTTGGGAAGTCGAATTGCACCCAAAAGCTCTGCTCTCTGTGCAAGATACTTTCTGACTTCAGAATTTTCCTTATCCATTGTTCCCTTTGATGTTACAAAAGCGATAACACCACCGGGATGAACCTTGTCGAGAGCCTTTGCAAAGAAATAGTCGTGAATAAGGAAATTATTATCGCTGTACTTTCTGTCGTTGAGCTTATAGTCACCAAAAGGTACATTTCCTATTGCAACATCAAAGCTGTTATCAGCAAATGAGGTCTGCTCAAATCCCTTTATCTGAACATCTGCATCAGGATACAACTGTTTTGCAATACGTCCGGTTATATCATCAAGCTCTACACCGTGAAGATCACTGTTTCGCATAATTTCAGGAAGTTTTCCGAAAAAATTACCGATACCCATAGCAGGCTCAAGGATCTTACCACCATTGAAGCCGATATTATTAAGTCCTTCATAGATTGCATTTATAACTATCGGTGATGTGTAATGTGCGTTCATCGTTGATTTTCTCGCTGCCATATACTCATCATCGGTAAGAAGCTCACTCAACTCCGCATATTCCTTTGTCCACTTATCATTGCTGCTGTCAAACACCTGCGGAATAGCTCCCCAGCCTGTGTACTTAGCTAAAATCTGCTGTTCCTTCACTGTTGCTGTTCTGTTTTCGCTTTCAATAGCTTTGAGCGTTTTTATAGCAGTAATATTATCTGCATAGCGTGACTTTGCGCCGCCTGGCTCTCCGAAATGCTCATCTGTAATAACAAAATTACTTGAATTTGTCTTTGGCTCGTCTGCCTTATCAGCTGCCTTTTCGCTGATAGCAGGCTTTTTTACCGCTGTTCCTCTTTCCTCCACAACAGAAAAACTTTCATCAGAAAGGAGTTCATCAGTAGTTGCGGTTGTTGTTTCTGTAAGGAAAGTATCTGCGGTTTCCAAAGTTATCGTACCATTCTGAATGTCAGCTATACGGAATACTCTGTCCTGATATTCAATAAGGTCATTTATTTTGGGTTCGTATATATACTCCCCATTTTCAGTCCCCACTGGGGACTGGGTATTCTGTTTTTCCGAATTGCCAAGATACATACCCTCATTTACGAGCTTGTGTCTGTCAATATTGGAAGTAATCTGATAAGAAATGCTGCCTGACTTCTCCTCATAGGAAACACCCACATCATCGGGATATACACCCATAAGCGATGTAACCGTGTATTCACGGTCGTTGTACATAAATCTGTCCCCTATGGTAATTTCAGCAGCAGATATTTTCTTTACTGGTTCTTCGGCTGTCTGAGCAGTTTCCGGTTCCTTTGCCATACGTTCACGGACAATATCGTCATATTCGCCTTTTGCAAGGGAAATAAAAGCATCGCCCAGCTCGTCATAACCGATTTTCTTTTCAGCATTTCCGAAACGTACTGTAATATCATTCTCACTATATTCGGCAGTAAATTCATTATCATCTTCGCTAACAAATCGTGTCTGATTTCCTATGAGTGCTGTTGCCAGTTCCTTTCTAATATTCTCACCGTTCTGCATACGTTTTGCAAGGTTATACAGTTCTTTATCACTCAAACCATTGCCATACAGCGCATTTTCGCTCGGACTAAACTTGTCAATATACCCATCCTCAAAAATGCGATAGCCTATATCCTCAATTTCGTCCCACGCAAGCACACTCTTCGCCATTATTGCTGCAATATCGGTATTCATAAATGCCTGTTCACGCTGCCTTGTTTCAAGCAGCTCTCTTGCATTAAGCTTTTCTCTTGTGCCGTCCTTGTGATTAATATATACAGCATCACGATTATCAAGAGCGTTTTGAATTTCATCAAGTATTTCGCTGAGATTGACTTGCGAAATGCTGCCTTGTACACCGTCTGTATAAATGGTTTCATAGAAATCGTCTGTAAATTCAAAGGAAGTTGTTACACCTACTCTGCTGTAATTGTCCTTACGTTCGTGCCCGTCATTGTCAATGCCACCGATATATATGGATTCTTCCCTTTCAATTTCTGCATTTTCGATTTTATTGAAATCAATCTCAAATCCGTACTTTTCGATATAACCAGACATTATCTGTGGAGTTTCCTCTGCTGCAACCTGCTCTGAACGTGTAAGAAACATATCGGATACATTCTTAAATCCAACAGAATCCACATAATATGCTTTTCTGCCGTTTTCATCATCAATAACAACTACATCGCTTACGCTCAACGAACGTCCTGTATAATCTTCGGGATGCTCAATATTGAACATCGTATAGATTCCTTCAAGCTTATCCGTATAGGGAATATCATCAAGATTACCGCCGTAAACGCTCTCATAATTAGCCTTCTTTGGAGTAAGTCCCATCAATCCCAACTTCTCGTAATCAAGGAAACGAATATCTCTGTGTTCAGAACCTGCGGGAATCTGGTAAATCTCATAAGTGTTTTTGCGCAACTTCTTCATAAATTCGGGCATCTTATATTCAATTCCGTAACCGTCAAGAATATCCATTGCTTTCAAAACGGCGTATTCATCGTATGAATCTCTCGCATTTTTCAGAGTGTACTGTGCATCTTTAATACGATTGTTTATATCCTTCTGGGTAATGTATTTACCGCTTGAAACAAGTCGATCAACACGTTTTGCCGCCTCATTCCAGTTCATATGAGTTTCGGCTCTACTGTCCCTGTTTGGACCTTTACTGTAAGAAATACCTTTGGAATCGTATGAAGAATCATAGCTGCTTGCTCCGACACCACCCACGCCAAATTCATTTTTAAGAAAATCAGCCTTTTCCTTTAAAGTATGCTCCTGGTCGAAAAATTCAGCAATACGGAACTTACCGCCTGAAACACCGCTGCCACCCATAAAGAGGTAGTCCTTTGAATCCTCTGTAATGAAATGTTCGGGTGCAATAGAAAAATCGGGATTGGCCTTGAAATTTATATGCGGAAAACTCAAATCCTCTACTCTGACTAAAAGATCCTTCGGTTTATGAAACTTAAACCGCAACACATCAGGATTTTCCTCATACATTGCTACAAAATTTCTCATTCCTTCGGTGATTTCAGCAAGTTGCTTTTCGCCGTGAAGTGCTTCTGCAATAAGACCTACGCTATGCTCGAAACCGCCTGTAAAGAAATGGTCGAGAATGAAGTAATTTACATTGCTGTCTTGGTGCATATACCATAACTTTTCCGCAATGTTTTTTATATCATTCTCTCTTGCATTGTCGATGATGTCCTGCGAACAGTAGTTACCCTTTCCAAGCATATCGGCAATACGCCTTGCCGCTTCTGTCCAGTCAATATGACCTTTTCTGCCTTCGGGAAACGCAGTTTCGCCTACCGCAACAGTAATTCCGCTTTCATCAAACCACGCAGACAAACGCAGCTCTGATTCACTATGATACACATATCCTTTACCACCTGTGCCGAACTCCTTTTTCAGAAATTCTGCATTATTCTCTGCGGATTTGTTTTTCTGAAACTGTGCGACAATTCTTTCAAGGCTGTGCGGCTCATCACTGCCGCAGCGCAGAATGTGGTCAATCATTTCCATATCGGGAGAAATATTAGAAGTAAAGCCTTTTCTTGTATATGGGGCATCATAGGACAACGGCTTTTCAGTTTTCTCCTGCTCTGCCGTTTGATTACGTTCAAATTCTTCAAGCAAACGGTCTGCCGTTGCTCTGTTCGCCGTGTAGTTAAGCTGTGATAACGCTTTTTCATTCATTTCCGCAAGTGAATTGAACGTGTCAATCTCAATCGTATTTCCGTCAATCTTGTATCTGATAGAAAATGTATCGAGATCGGCTTCCATATTAAAAATATGCTCATCCATTCTGCCCACACTAAAGTGATCAATGGAGATATTTTTCATATTGCGGAAATGCTCATCCTCACCGTAAACATCACCGACATACTTGCTGATATATTCCTTTGCCTTTGTCATAGAGTCTTTCTTTGCTTCTTCTGCCAGCACTTTTCCAAGCAAATCATTACCTTCGCTGACGAAATAATCAAACTCAAGGCTTGTCAACTCACTTTCGATAAATTCTTCCAGAGTATCATATTTATCGGAACGGACAAGCATATCATTGATATAATAATTGACAGCATAATCTTCAAGGTCAGCTTCAACCTGAAACGGATAGTTAGCATCGTCCCCAAGCTCGGTATAACCAAGGCTAACGTGTTTGAGATTGCCGATAGAAACAATCGGCTCATCAAGGTCAAATTCTTTTGATACATAGTCATTTATGTATTCAATTGCCCTATCAATCGGTGAAATTTCTTCTTCGATTTTCTCATATTCGGGTTCAATATCATATCTCTGCACATCGAGTGCAGTTGCTATACTCATTACATCATCAAGATTTCTGCGGACATATTCAACCTGCTCATCGGACATATCCTCGCTTTCAAGCCGGCTATTGCCTAAACTGAAAAAATCCACTCTTACAGGAACGCTGTCAACATCATTATTCTTGATATATTCGATGTATTCATCTGTTTCAGCAACTCTGTTGATGTCAGCAAATCCACCTACAACATAATCCTCTCCCCCGTCAATGGAAACAACAGAGAATGTGAGATTGTTGTTTTCAAGGTCAAGAGCATTACTTATATCCGCTGCCGAAATTTCATTACAAACCTCATCAAAGGTCATTTCTTCCGCATAGTAATTGTTATATATCCGTAATGTTTTTTCATCAACATTAACTTCAACAGCAAGTCCATTTTCGCTCTGTGAGATTTCAGCATAGGTAACGCCACTTATTCTGCTGCCGTTATTCATAGCATAGAGAAATGGTCTGTCAGACAGTACACATTCTCTTTTCAGACGTTCTACGGTCATTTCATCGTTGCGATAATATGCTGTTTCACCGTTCTGCTCAACCATAAATACAAACTGCTGCTTTATGTCATCTCTTTCAACTGATTTTGCCGTTTTCTCACGCTCAATAGCAATCATAATACGGTCAGCAGCTTCTTCAATAGCGATACCTACATCTTCAATGCTGTGAAGTTCACCGTTTTTTGACCACTGTTCGTATATTTCATCAAGAGGATATTCTCTTGAAAGCAGTGCTTTATACTGCTCATCTGTAAGATTTACTTCATATTCTTCAAGATACAGACGGATTCTGTCCTTATCAACAATCTCAGCCGCAGACTGAATAAGAACCTCAGCACTTTCCTTTTTAATGTTGCTGATAAAATTATTGTATTCGGCATTAACCTTTTCATAAAGCTGTTCGGAATAGTTTAATTCTTCAACAACATGTATTTCTTCGGAAATTTTCTTTTGTTCCTCTTTCTTGAACATTGAAACAAGCTTAATATTGGCAAGTGCTCTTTCACGTTCGGCAACAACATGCGTATCACTTGCAGTGTTAAGCATATATTCTTCAACATTCTGTGCCAAACCGTGCATAAGGGAGTACATAGTATTCTGATAGCTGTTGTATTCCTTTTTCCAATCCTGCCACTCATATTCTTCATAATGCTCATCAAGATACAGATAATACGGCTCACCTGCTTCTGGAGCTTTATTATAATTCTCGCTTATCTCAAAAACTGTTGTTGCAATACTTTCCGCATTATGATATTTTGATACATCTTCTTTTACTGCGGAAACAATATTATCAGCATTTTCTATTGCCGCAAAAATCTGACGATTGCGCTCATTCTCTCCATCAATAAAAGGAGAGAGCTTCTCGCCGTTTATATACACTTCAAAACCATACTGCCACATTTCTTGTGCAGCTTCATCGAAAACTATCATCTGATTTTCCGGAACATAGTTTGCTTCAATATAATCAGCAAAGCCGTTATGAACATCATCCATAACAAGATTTCTGTTTTCGTCTACGATAAGGCAAGCTTCTTCCTCTCCGTAATATTCACTTTCAAGCCAAAACAGTTCCTTACCCTTGATATTTTCTGCTTCAATTACATACCAGGTACCTGTATATCCCTCAATCTCGATATTATCGCTGTTAAGGTCAAGCACGTCATTTGCTTTTTCTTTCCGCTTATCCCTTATAACGGAAGGACACTTATCTCCAAGATAATTTATGAAAGCAGACACATTATCAGGTGCTTTGCTGTTTTCTGCAATTCCGTAAAACTCCGTTACATTAGCAGGCTTACTGATATAGTCCTCGGCATAACTTTCAAAGTAGCCTGAATAGGTATCAATAATAGCTTCACGACAGTTCGCAAAAAGGTATGAAACAAACGCATTGCGCTTCTGCTCATCATATACAGCAAGTTCGCTTGCCTTATAAGCTGCATAAATATCCTGCTCCGAAATATATTTTTCTACAAATTCGCCGTTACCATTATCTCCATCGGGATTGAAGTAAGTCCAAACAAAGCTGTTATCCGCTTCGTTATATACAAATCTGTCAGGATAATTATCATTCTGCATAGAGAACAGCTCGACAAGACGGCGATTAGCAATTGAAATACTGTTGTCTTCTCTTTCTCTGTCTGCGTTTCTCCAATCCTCAATTTCATCATCAGGGTTTGTAATGGAAATATTATTGTTGGTAACATAAGCAACCGCTTCATCAACGGTCACAAATGTAACCATATCACCCTGCGAATTTGTATAGGGTGACTTCTCATTTCCGGTAGTAAGATCGTAACGGGAAATATAGTAGGCATCATTGTATGCATCGGATGTAAGGTCAATGCGATATGCTGCGGGATGAAAAAATTCATTTTCCATATCCTCAAACAGTTCACGCACCATATCCATACCATCAAAGCCTTCAACGGCTCCCGTTTTCTTATTTCTAAAATTAACAAAGCCATTGTTAATTGATACTCTCTCGAAGTCTGCATTGTTCAGTTCTTCGATAAGGTCAATATGCTTTAAGTTTTCCGCCATTCTGCGAACAGCCGCCGCATTTTCATCTCCGCTTACAGTAATAGTAGCCTTATCTCCGGTGATGATGCCTGAAAAACGGCTTGTATTGTCACCGGAGAGTATAGCAGCAATTTTCATAGCAATATCTGGGTCGGTATTGATGTATCTCTTATCGGAAATATATTTATATTCAGTGTTTCCGATAACCTTGCGGCTATTATTCTGTGAAAGAATACTGTTGATAGCTTCGGCAGCTCTTGCGCTGTCAGACTTTCTTACAGTTACAACATTCTTGTAATTGCTGATAGTGGCAGAAAAAACAATGTTTTCAGCGTTCAGCTTTTCCATAACCGCATTTATATTTGCAGAGGGCAGATTTATGTAGTGTCTGTCCTGCGGAGCAATCTGCTTATAAAAATTCTTGTTGATATATTCAGCCATTATCGTTTCCTCCTACTATAATTCAATGATGATTGATTCTGCCCGAATAATGACATACGTTCCGTTTTCATTTTTACCCGTTGATGCACTTCCACTTACTATAACCTTATCCCCTTTCTTGTATCTGTCGGGAATGCCGCTGTCACCATGTAAAACAACCTTTACCGCATAATTTCTGCCGTTGGGAATAACATTAAACGCATATCCGTTCGCCTGTGCTGTGGGAGCATCACATACAATACCCTGTATATGAATTGTTCTTCTATCAGACATTGTAATTATCCTTTCTACTACTCAAATTCATTATTTCCGCCGCATCCTTAAAATTACTCTTTTCATATAAAGCAGAAACGAATTTGATTACATCATCGTAAGTGATACCTGCCTTTTTGCAGAGGATATCAAGTTCCTTCACTTCCTCGTTGTGAAGCTCTTTTTCGTATTTTGCCATCTGTGCAGAAATATCCTTTGTCTTTTTCTCCGCAGCACTCTGTACTGCTAACGCTTTCTCACGCTTTTCACGAAGTATTTTTAACTTTTCCGCTGCCTTTTCCTTTGTGGAAACGGGTGCCTTTTTAACTGTTTTCGCAACAACTTCTTTAGTTGCCGCCGCTTCAACAGTTGGTTTAATCAGTTCCATCTGCTTTCCTCCTATTTATAAGAATATTTGCGATCTGCGCCTCGATAAATGATATATCCGAATCAATCACATCAAGCTCAAGTATTTTCTCCTTGCGCTGCTGCAAAAAATTGGACCGTCTGCTGTCAAGCTGACGTATTTCCTCATCAGCAGATACATTACGTTTCAAAGGATTTATTTCCGTCATATACTTTTCCCTGCCTCTCCTTTGAATTTACCGCATCTGCCCACCTAGACATATACTTTACCGCCGATATAAAATTTCTCCTCGGATAACGCTTCATAAGAAGCTCATTATAGTCCTTTACACCATTTTTATAACACTCTGTTGCTACCGAGCATCTGTCGGAAAACGCCTTGCAGAACTTCTGCCCCGCATTGTCATTATCTACGCACAAAATAACCGATAGCTGTAAATCCAGCAGTTTTTCAATAACCGTTGGTTTCAAGCCTGCCATTGCAACATACTTGCAGTTACTCAAATTCGGATGAAGCTGCATAAAGCTCATAAGATCTATAGAGCTTTCAAAAACATACGCCGTATCGGGTATCCCACTGTCATATTCAAAGTATGAATCGGTAGTTCCTTGCGATACGCCCTTAAAATTCTTCAGCTTTTTGGAAATTTGCTCTGTAAGCTCCTGCGTATTAAACCGTTCATCCGAAACAAGTTCGATAACATCGGAAACAATGCGAAAATCTGTATGTTCAGCTATTATATTTGCACTATCCTTGTAAATATATCCCGAATACTCAACGTTAGTATCCGAAAAAAATCTGCTCAATAATTCAGCTTCAAACGGCTCTGCCGATAACACCTGTTTGTCCTTTATATCCGTGTATTTTGTGTTGCCTATGGCATACTTTTTCCTGCCTGTTCCGTGTATCTCCGCACCGCAGGGAACATTGTCCCTACGGTGAAGAAATACTGCATTGCCTTTATCGTCCTGATATAAAAGTCCGGCAGATACAAGCTCCGAAATAATCATAGGAGAGATATTGCGTTCTTTGGAAAGATACGCATATATTCTCTTATTGTCAGCAGACTTTTGGGGTATCACAAGCGGCTTATCTTCCACTTTGAACGAACGCTTGGTACTGGCATAGTTTTCTCTATGCTCTGCATCGGGATTTTCACCGTCAAGAGCAAGTCTTACAGCCTCTTTAAAAGGAAGTCCCAAAGCGTTCATCAGACAACTCACAAGTCCTCTGCCACCAATGTGACGGGAATGTATGTAATACTCCTGCGTTTCTTCCTTTACCTTCAAACCGCCGAAACCGTGTATGTGAATCTCTCTGCCTTCACGTTCACAAGAATAACCGTTTCTCCGAAAATACTCTATTATACCGTAGCTGTTTGCACGTTCAATCTGATTTTCGGAATAAAACATAATTACCTCGCTGTATTTCTGGAATGGTTCTGTGCTTCTCTGACCTGTACCTTATTTGCCCACTCTGCCATTCTCGTTACGGCTTCGATAAAATCCCTGTTCTTTACACCGTCAACCGTTACAGCAGACTTTTCACCGCTGTATCTTGCAGAGTGCTCAATACCCATCGCCTGTGCCTGCTTGGAAATTGAATATGCCGTCTTGGAATCAGTCTGAATGTAGGTTTTATTCTTTATGTCCTTAAAACCTTCACGATTAAAAAATGACGCATCCTTTTTTTGTGCAGGATCTTCATTTCTCTGCTTGGGTACTTCGCTTCGACCGAAATGCTTCGGAGCCTTTTCCTGCAGCTTTTCGTTGTGTTCCGAACGTTTCGGAGTCTTTGCCTTGTAATTTGTCTGCTGTGTTGTTTCGGGAATATTAAATTCTCTTTTTACCGAATCAACGAACATCTTATTCTGTACTCCGTCAACTGTTACGGCAGACTTGTTACCATCATACTTTACAGAGTGCTCAACACCTAACTGCTGTGCTTTCTGTGAGATTGCATACGCTGTCTTTGCATCGATGCGGATATACTCTTTGTTCTGAATACCCTTAAAACCTTCACGATTATAATATGTGGGTTCCTTTTTTTCGCTGGTATTGTAGTTTCTGTTATTCATTTCCTGTTCCTCCTCAATAGGTCTTTTTTCATTTATCTTTGAAATAATTGCCGCAACAGCATCCGAAAATTCGGGATATTCGTCTGCGTGTGCCTGTAATGCTTCAATAACGGTATCAAGGTCCTTGTCAATGGTAAGCAGCTCCAATGTCTGTGCTTTTACCTCATCAATGTTTGTTCTGTCCTCGCAGCAAAGAATTTCAGCAGCTTTAAGTGCAAGATACGACACATACATTTTTTCATTGGTTGTTACAAGCTTGTTTCTGCCCGTTTCCTTAGCCTGATATAAAGCCTTATCAGCTTCTGCAAGCTCCGCTTTGAATATTTCTTTAGCATTTTCGGGCAGCATCTCCGCTTCGGGATTCATATTGTGAAGTCCCATTGAAACTGTAACCTTTATATCTATGGGTTCATTATCATGAGTAACGCTGTGAACAGCATTTTCAATAGTTTCTCCCAAACGCTCTGCAATATCAACAGCCTTTTCGGGAGAACAATTCAGCACGCAAATAAATTCTTCTCCGCCATAACGGAAAGCGCAATCCGCACCGGCTCTTGTAAAATCCTGCAACACCGCCGATACATCTTTGAGAATAATATCTCCTGCTTCGTGTCCGTATGTATCATTTACATTTTTGAAATGGTCAATATCTACCATAAGAATATTGACATCACGACCTTCATTGATGTTCCCACATATCGTATTTTCGATATATTCATTGAGTCCCTGTCTGTTTTTCAGATGAGTAAGCTCATCGGTAATTCTGCCCTGATGCTCAAATTCCTTTTTTAATCCAAGCTCAACAGAATTTACAACCTGACCGCCCTGCCGGAAGTTGTCATAATCGGATTTTGTAAAACCGCTTTCCTTTTGTGCAACGATCACACCGAGAGAATTTCCGTTAGCAGATACAAGTGGAATAACAACTTCGGTTTTATCGTTTAAAATACCCTTGCTGTCAAATGCCGATTTAAGTTCATTCGCAGACTGTTCTTCCTGCCAGTTGCGATAATCTCCGTGGCTGAAAAACTTTCCGTTGGAACTGTCAAAACAATAGAATGTTGCATTCTCACATTTTGTCAGCTGCTTTGTCATACTCTCGATTTCACCCATTGTTTCTTCGATTGACTGACTTTCCACAATAGCTGCAACAAAATTGTTGATAATTTCAACACTGTTTTCAACCGATGTAAGGCGATTTTCAAGGGCTTCTATCCGTTTAAGCAAAGCCTGTTCATCCATAGCTATTCCCCTCCCCGTCATACTAAATAGCAAGCGTTGTCAACAATGAATTCTTCTTCGGATCTGCCGTCTATTATTGCCAGTGCTGCTCTGTCAATGGTATTCTGAATTTCCTCTATATGTTGTGCAAGGAACTGAAAATATTCCGCTTTTTCAATCGAGTATTCAGCTTCGGAATGATATTCCTCACGTTCCTTTTCATTTACGATATCAACTCCGTTTACGTTATAAAAATACTTATCAAAATAGTCCTTTGTGCGTTCCTCACCGTCAATGCCGTAAATTCTTACGGTCACATCACGGCAGTATTCTTTAATAAAAACCTTCATTATAATCACTCCTCCGTTGAACTTGGTCTATTGGCGGCATTTGTCATATATATATGTTTCTGCTGGTTTTGTGCCTGTTTCTGCTTATTAACTTCATCAGCAGCAGCCTTCAAATCACTTAACGATTGAATCAGCTTATTCGTTTTGCGATGTTCAACCATTCTGCTGTACTGCTCTTTAATGAGATTGTTTGCATAAATACGCTGTTCCGGCTTGATCTCGTTCCATATTTCTTCCGGGATAACAATGCGATCATTAACCCTTTTTAGCTGATTGTTTCTGGAACACATCTGAATGATTCCCCATATTTTGTTGAAATCAAACAGCATATTGTGAAACGCTTTACTGTCAACAGGCTGCAATTTACCGTCTGAATATACATACAGATATTCTTTTGTGTTATGATACACTTCAACAACCGTATCGTTTTCAAACGGATAAATGCTGCTATATCTATCAACCGCCTTTTTGAGCAATTCATCATCGGTATAATCCTCTTTAACCTCAAGGTCGATTGTTTTTACATCATTGCTATCCTTCAGGTTATCTACGATAATACCGTCCTCCGATGCAGCATAATCAAACCAGTTCACCTTGCTTGCACAGATATTACGTTTACGCTTATAGCTTCGCACTTCAAAATGCAGTTTAGTTTTTTTGACATATTTTTCATATTCGGTTTCATAGCTCTCATCAAGCGGAATTCCATTTTGCTTTGCATACTTGATAAAATCCTTACCAAATTGCTTGTAATAAACCCTTGCATAATAAATAAGTTTCAAGGGGTTGACTAAAAATGGGTATCCGCCTGATTTAACATTGCCATCCTGCACATAGTCATTGTCGATAACGTTATCTGCCAGTTCTTCAATGCGTATGCCCTTCTTTTCATCTGCAAAAGCAAAGCTCTCACCGATTTCAACAAGAAATTTGATATACTCCTTATCGATTATCTTTACAAATCCGCTGTGAATATCAACATTATTCAGCGCCGCTACCTTCTCCGCATCTGCAAAGGTCATTGACTGCAATTCGTCATACTGCTTTGAATTTGCCGCACAAACAAGCATCTTGCATATAAGTTCATATTTCATACGGTCATATTCGTTCTTTTCAACATCACCGATAATTTTGTTCTCGGCGGCAATTACATCATCAGAAATATCCGCCGAACATTTCAGAAGGAGATTCAGCGAATCAGTATCCAGTACACCTGCACCGTAAAGAAATATGAGATTATCCGATGTAGGAGTATGCGGGTCTGATTTAAATGTATTTGCAGCATTTTCAAGCGTCTTGATTTCAATATCTCCGGGAATATGCACTCCGAATATCTTAGCAAGAATTGCATATCTGAGCATAACCGTCGAAATCTTCTGACTATGCCCGACATACTTATATCCGCAGCACTTTTCCTCATGCTCTGACTTATCCATGACTTATTCCTTTACCTCCGTAAGATTGATATAAGTACCGGTATCAACCATTTTGTACTTCATTTTCATAGCTTCACCGTGTACCTTTTTCTTAATCTTGAAAATGATTTTACCTTCAAGAAGGTCCTTGGCGTTTTCGGTTGTTAAAGTAATGCCGTTATATTTATCGTTTTTCCAAAGGGTAAAACCGCAGCCCTCCTTACCGCTTTCGCAATAGAAATTCAGTTTTCCCTCACAAACCTGCTTACCGCACCTCGGACAGATACCTACCGTAGATTTTTTGACCTTGACTCTTACAAGGTTCACATATTCTCCCGAATAATCGAGCTCATATTCTGCCGTATAAACCTTTCCGTCCTTGCTTGTGGCTTTCATAGGAACTGTTTCGCCCTTAAAATTAGCCTTACCGCCTTTTCAACAGTGATTTTATCGTTGAAAAATTTTGGCTCTTTCCAGATTGAAAATCCGCAGTCTTCCTTGCCGCTTTCGCAGTAATAATTGGTCTTACCTTCATACACTCGCTTCTTGCATTTAGGACATACACCTACCGAAACTCTGCTTTTGTTTCCTCCGCTGTGCTTAACAGGCTGTCTGTGGCGCTGTGGACTGTTTTCAAATTCGACAACAGATTTTACAAATTCCTTTACATCATTTAGGAAAAGCTCTGCACTGATACCGTTTTCTTTGATGTTTGTAAAAACCTGCTCCCACTCTGCCGTTCTTTCGACCGACTTAACATTATCGGGAACAGAAGCGATAAAATCTCTGCCAAACTCGGTTGCAAGAATATTTTTATCCTTACGCTCGATATACCCTGCGGAAACAAGCTGTTCGATAATATCTGCCCTTGTAGCTTCTGTTCCAATGCCCTTTCCGCTTACCGCTGTTTTCAGTTCCTTGTCATTGATACGATTGTCAATATTATTCATAACCGAAAGCAGTGTTCCGTCAGTATAATGTTTTGGCGGCTTGGTAACACATTCCTTGACCGAAATACTGTTAGGAGTAAATATATCATCTTCCAAAAGATTTACCGCTGCATCGTTAACGCTGTGCTTTTCGGTATCGTATTTCATCCAGCCGATTTCAACTATTTTTTCTATTTTGAGAGTATAGATAATATCCTCGCACCAAAATACATAGTTGGTTTCAACATACTCACATTCCTTATCAACCGCACAAAGCAACCGATTAACCACAAGACCGTAAATCTTCTTTTCAGCATCATCAAGGCTGTCAAGAGTACCATCATAGACTTCGGGGATAATGGCGTGGTGGTCATGTCCTGACATTGCTTCGTTGTTTACCACTCTGCGGTCAAAATTAAGCTTTTCATTAAAATTCTTAATCCTGTCAACATACTCGGAACGTTCTCCAAGCATTTTGACTACACGTTTTACCTGCTCTCTCATATCTTCAGAAACATAATTGCAATCAGTACGAGGATAAGTAATAAGCTTCTTTTCATATAAGCTCTGTGCAGCTTCAAGTGTCTGTTTCGCCGTAAAGCCGTACACTCTGTTAGCTTCTTGCTGTAATGTTGTGAGGCTGTGGAGCAGAGGTCTGTTTTTTATTTTATTCTCCGATACCGCAGATTGAACATTAGCAACCTTACCGCTGCTTTCAACTTTTGCCTTTTCTGCTTCTTCCCTCGTCTGAAATACCGTTTCCGATACAGCACCGTTATCCATTTCAAGACGATAGGTTGTACTTTTCGTAAATGCTGCTATTTCGTTATCCCTCTCAACAATAATAGCCAGTACGGGAGTTTTCACACGACCGATACGATGTGCGTAATCGTCCTTAATGCTGTAAAGACGGGAGAGATTCATCCCGATAAGCCAGTCAGACTTCTCTCTTGCAAGTGCGGCATGGTATTCACCGTCAAACTCGCTGTCATCGGGCAGATTTTCCATACACTTCATAATGGCTTCATCGGTCATCGAGTTGCACCATAATCTTTTAACCGGTTTAGTGCAATTATTAGCGTTATATATGTGACGAAATATAAGTTCTCCCTCACGTCCTGCATCCGTTGCACATATAAGCTCGTCAACATCGGGAAGATTGATGAGAGAAGATATGAGCTTGCGAAGCTCCTCTGTATTCTCTCCCTCCGGGTGAAGTTCAAATTCGGGGAACATAGGCAGTTCATCCATCTTATAGGACTTACTGTAACCATAATCCTGCGGCATTCCGATACCATAAAGATGTCCTCTTGCATGTGCAACATAATATCCGTTGCCCTTGTAACAGAACTCCTTGCCTTCGCCGTAAATTTTCTCTCTTGCGCCAACTGCGTGAGCAATTATTTTAGCCGTACTCGGCTTTTCGGAAATAATCAGCTTCATATTATTTATCCTTTCTCTATTGATTTTTTTATTTTTTTTTGATATAATACAAGTGAGAAATTAAGTAATCGCACTTACCCGATATATAAAGGAGTTTTCATATGGGTAATTTAAAAGTTTATCTCGACACCTGCTGCTATAATCGTCCTTATGACGACCAAACGCAGCTCCGCATTAACCTTGAAGCACAAGCAAAGCTATACATTCAAAAGCAGATTGTGGATGGTAAATTGGATTTGATATATTCCTTTATTTCGGTATATGAGAATTCTCAAAACCCATTTTCAATAAGGAAAAATGCTATTTCCGATTTTTTCTCAAACGCAGTAACCTACATTGACGAAACTAATGTTGATGTAATTAAAAGCCGTGCGGAAGGAATAATGAAAACAGGCATTAAAACTAAAGATGCTTTGCACGTTTCCTGTGCTATTGAAGCAAAAGCCGACTTTTTTGTAACCACTGACATCCGATTACTTAAATACTCATCAAATGAAGTAAAAATAATTAACCCCATTGATTTAATCACCATATTGGAGGGATGATTATGCGTAATACAACTGTAATTATGAATGACGCTATGAATTGCTTAATCAACAATCTTGGAGTAGTAGAAACTGAAATCTTTATTTCCAACCTGATTCGTGAGCCATTCGACTATACTAAATGGCAGCACGAAAAGTTCGACAACATTTCCCTTGATGATTTTTGCAATCAGGCTGTAGAATACTGCAAAAACAACCCTATCAGCTGATTCAGGTCACTTGCTTTCCCTAATCTTGTGTTCTTTTTTGTACTGAACAACGGCAAGTGCCGTTCCGGTTATAACAAGTAAAATAATATGTGCCTTGCTGTTATCGAGAATTTCGATAACAGCATTTTCTTTTTCCTCAGCTTCTTCCATAGTGACTTCAGCAGGAATTTCTGCATCTGCATTCTCCCATTTGGTACGAAAGTTATCAAAAATCTGCACTCCTATTGCAATAATAATAAGCACAACAATGATAACCGTATGCTTGAATGTAGGATTATCCTTGTGTTCGCAAACCCATTTCTTTATTCTGTTCATCTGCATTCTCCTCACTTTCTCCGCTGTTGGGCAACGGTGTTTCCACGATCCAATAATTATTGGGAATTTCATTTTCGCTAATGAGTCTGTTGTAAAACTCTTTCGCCCGCGTGTTATCTGCCGAACCGAATTGGCGATAATCCGCTTCAGTAATATCAAGTTCCTTATGCAAAAACTCAATATATGATTCATAAATTTTTTCGCAGTCTTCCTTATCAACGCCATTGTTTTCTGCATTTGTAACTTCAATGATTTTATCAAAAAGTTCATCTTTGGTTTTGCACGGCTCAATCCTACCGATTAAATTGTAATGATCCTCATCGCAGTAATACTCCCAAAAGTATCCTGTTTCATAGTCACCTTTAAGTTCTCTTTTGCAATTACCGCCACAAGCATTATCGGAAGTAATCTCCGCCGTTATTTTTATAAACTCCGTTTCCTTGAAAAAGGCCATGATATCCTGCGGAGTAATGTTGTATACATCTGTGTTTTCTTCTGTTTCGGATTCATTGTTTCCCATTGTCAAAAAAGACTTGTATAAAGCAGCCATTGCAAGCAATTCCTCTGCGGACAGTCCGCTGTTTATCTCATACTCGTCAAAATGATTTGTTCCGACAATAGGCATGCCGGTAAATTCAGCTGAATCCTTTATTCCATTACCGCCTCCACCGTTGAGAACTTCATAATGAAGTCTTTTTGTATCTGCACTCATTGAATCATCAAGTTCTTCCATAAGACGGTCATATTCAATTTTGGCCTGTTTTTCAGCTGCTTTTACCGCCGCCTGAATCTCGGCAGACATTGCATTGGCTATTGCCTGCATTTGCTGCGGAGATGTTGCCTGCGCAAAATATTCTGAAAACCTTGCCTGAATTTCATTTACAATTTCAGCTGTATATTGAGAGAGAAAACTGCTGAACGGTATATTCGGAGCAGGATACATATATGTTCCACCGAACCAATCCCCGTAAACAAGATAGTAATATGCCTGCGATACATCCATATAGTTCTGAATCATCAGCGCATAACCTTCCAGTATTTCTTCCTCGGTCTTAGCTTCAACATTCGGATCTTCGCTTTCATCACCTGCAAGAGAGTAATCATACGGACTCATCCATGAAAAAAGCGATGCAATTATCATAAGCAAAATTATTATGATAACAACCACAAGCATAGCCGGACCGCCTGCCCCCATAAGCAGAAGCTTACTATTAGCAGCCTTCTTTGCCATTTTCTGCTTGGTAATGTTACCTACAAAATCAGCCTTTGTCTTGTTATGCTTGATATAAATGCCCTTCTGCTGTTTTCTCTGCATTTCCTTACGGTGTTCGGAAAGTTTTTCACGGTACTTTTCCTTGCTTCTATCCGCTTTATCCAACCTTTTTTCAAGAGCATTGCTTATATCCGTATTCATAGAATCATCTTTGTGCGTGGAGCTGTCTGATTTACGGTCTGTATGATAATATTCCTTATCGGAATACCCCACTGATTTATTGTCCGAATAAGAATGAATTTTGCTTAAGGCAGCTGATTTTGCCCTTACTTTTGCAAAATCTACGCCAATATTTGCCACAGCACCTCCAACGGAGTCGCTGTTCTGTACAGTTCCCGATACCTCCGATACATCGTCAAGGAACTCTGCACCGCCAAACTCGTTTTTTATAACACTTACGGCAGGCTGCGTAATCATTCCGACAGCATCACCGCTTTTCATCACACCTACATAACCTACGGCAAATTCCGCACCCTCAGCAACAGTATCTCTGAAACTCTTTTTGCGCTTCTTGGCCATTTTTTCAGCCAGTTGCACCCTATATGCCTTACGCACATTTTCATCTTCAAGGCTGTTCCGGTAATTATTTTCATTTACATATTCCGTATTTTCGAGAAAACGATTTTCAATTTTTTCAGTTTCCTGCGTTTCATCGGTAACGTCAGTCCCCACTGGGGACTGAACATTATCGGTTGAGTACTCTACGTTTTCATCAAAGGTTTCGGAGTATGAAACCGAAATATCCCTTTCTGCGTGTGCCTTGAGGTATGCCACACGTTTAGCTCTGCGGTCAAGTTTATCAGTGTGATTTTCCTTGAAATGAGCCTTACTTTCCTGCATATTTGAACCGTTTTTTAACATCTCCTCTGCTACCTTTTCAGCAGCAGAGGGACTGTCATGATTTATAGGAGATTTATCACTTGTTCCTTTTTTCACGGTAAATCTTTTCTTGATAAATCCGTTTCGCAGAATATATTTCTTGTCTGCCATAGAACATTCCTCCGTTCATCACTCCGTTTTTGTTTCAAGCATCTTTGCCGTTTCGGAGAAGTTTGTGGTCATCTTGCTGTACAGCTCAGTATCCTTCGGAAACTCATCATAGAATGGGATTTTATCCTTACCGCCAAGAACGAGAATACCATGTCCTGCAGGAGTATCATTCACATAAGCAATTTCGCTGTCTGTAAAATGGAGAATATCCTGAAGTTTTGCTGCGTCTGTCGGGTTCTGTTTCAAAAGAATAAGGAATTCGGAGTTTGACAGCATTGAACGTGATTTATCATCTTTCAGCAGATCCTCTACATTCTGTGTGATACCCGTAAGAACACCGCCGTACTTTCTTGCACGTTTCCATAACATACGGAGATAGTCAAGTGCGTATTCGTCAGCAAACAGAAGATGTGCTTCATCGAAATAAATATATGTAGCACGTCCGAGGTCACGGTTACGGGAAAGTCTGTTCCAGATATAGTCAAGAATAAGGAGCATAGACTGCGTTTTAAGGTTGCCGTTAAGGTCACGAATGTCATAGCTGATAAATCTGTTGTCCGTATCAATGTTGGTCTGATTGTTAAAATACTTTGCAGAACCGTTTACATACATATCAATTGTAACTATCAACTTATCCTTCATTTCCTTGTTGATGTTCTCCGTTTCAGCTTTCATACATTCAAGGAATGTACCAAGTGTAGGCATATCGTTGGGATCAAGAGTATCAAGAACACCCGACTTTATGTATGCTTTTCTTACACAACGGTCAACAAATGATTTTTCCTGTGCGTTCAACGGGTGCTTGCTGTCCATACACGAAATGAATGAGGTAATAAGCTGACACTTGTCGGCAATAATGTCAATTTCCTCATCGTCAAGGAGTGCAAGGTCAAAATCAAAAGGATTGATATATGACTTTGAACCGTTGGAGAATTTAACGACAGTACCACCGAATGCTTCTGCCAGCTTCCAGTATTCTCTTTCGGGGTCGATTACAAGAATATCCGCATTTGGATTACGAAGGAACACATCTATCATTTCTCTCTTTGCCGCAAAACTCTTACCCGAACCGGGGCAAGCTAAAATGAAGCCTGACGGATTGATAAGACCTGTGATACGGTCAAAAGTAATGATGTTATGTGACAGCACATTCAAGCCGTAATATGTAGCGTTCTGCATCTGCATTTCCTTTACATTGAATGGCATAAATATTGCTACCGATTCCGAAGGCATTGTTCTCTGCCAACCAAACTTACGCTGATAACCGCAGGGCAGGCAATCGTACATTCCGTCCTCCTGCTCCCAAGCCATTTCACCTTTTACACAACCGGAACGTTTCAAAGTGCTTTCGATAATCTCCGTGTTATTCACCAGCTCCTCATAGGATTTTGCCTTTATGAGAATCTGAATATTGGTAAGAAACAACTTTTGGTCCTTCATCGTGATCTTATCATAAACGCTTACCATACTGTCACGCTGATTTTTGATACGCTGCGGCATCTGTGTACTGAAATTACCATGCTGTGCTGCTGCGACCTCACGCTTTGCCATATCCGTATCAATAGCTGTAATCTGGTGCTGAACAAGCTTTCTCGCCGCCGCTGTATCGTATGTTTCGATATTTGTGGTTATCATAACCTCAATACCCGTTGCAAGCAGGTCTGTGAAAATCTCCGACGTTGCCGTTGCCGGATATTCACGGATATATATCGTCTTTGCATAGGTATCGTTGAACATAAAATAGTCCTTCTTGAAGTCGAAATAATCGGGACAACAATACAGCTTATCTCTGCCCTTGGCATAATCCTCGTCTGTAAGAACGGGAATGTCTGCTTCATTCGTTCCGATATAGAAATCCTTGAGCATTTCCACACGTTCCTGCGATGTCAGCTCACGCATATTTGTGTTGCCAATACGGTTAAAGCTGTTCACCGCCGCTATATCAAGCGACTTGAATTTTCTTGCCGCTGTTTCCTCATCAGGAGCCTTGATAGTAAGGGTAATGTACATATGCTTCTGAATGGCGTTCTGACCTTTCTTTATATTCTCCTCAAGCACTCGATTGTTGTACTCAAAGCGGAGATTGAAATAATCATCGGCTCTCTGCTGCATAAGGGTTCTGTGTCTGAACTCGTCCATATTTATCTTGCTGTTCCACAAACAAATCTGACAGTCCACCGTATCATCAAGCACATTCATAAATTCAATGTAGCGTTCAAGATACATGTACTGCTGTGCTTCGTCTGCAAGATTGAAGTTTATATCATCAAAGGTATAAGCCTTCGAATACATCTTCTTGCCGAGATACCAAATATTATCCGCAAGAATTTTATTGTATGGAATTGTATCCAGCACCTTTTTGGAACGGTTCTTCTTTTCCTTTGCGGATTTTTCGGACTTATCTTTTTTCTTCGATTTATCTCCCTTTGCCGCTTCAAGTCTTGCGTTATCCCTTGCTCTTGCAGACTTCATATCTTCCGATTTTCTCTTACCCGTAAATTTCTTTACAAGAACCGCCGCACAAGCAAGAATTGTAATAATTAAAAGAGAAATAACGCTCTGCGGAGAAACGCTTGCATTGGGTACAGCCGAAGCTTCGGCAACCGCTGCTGTTTCGGTTGAAAGTTCTGTTACTGCCGCAGTTGTTGATTCTGTTGAAGGTTTTGTTTCCGCTTCAGTAATCATTTCCGTAACTGTTGTTACAGCCGAGCTGACTTCTTTAGCCTTTGCTTCAATCGGAGCTTCAATCATACCCTCAGTTTCTGCAGAAAGTGTTACACCCACATCTGACATTGCTTCAGATACAGCGTTTGCTGCTATCTGTGAAATAATCTCATCGACATTTTCTGTTTCCGATGGAGCTGTTGTAACAGCTGTCGTAATTACTGTTTCTTCGGACATGTTCCCTTTCTCCTTTCATTTTTTATGTTTCTGTTTAAAGCCTTACGGTCTTTTTTTCTCTGTTTAAGCTCTGCCTTGCGCACCTTTTCGGCAGCTACAAGTGCAATTTCACGAACCTTATCATGTATCTCTGTTTCATCGGGAATATACATCATCTTTCTGTGCTGATTACCGAAGTAAAAGTCGCTTACCTGCACGATGATTTTCTCAAATCCCATACCGTTGTATTTAAGAAAGCCTATCGCTGCAAGAGGAGCAATCTCAAACATTATGAGATAGACAAGTATATCCGTTTTCAGAAAGTTTTTACCGAAGAAAAACGTTCCTACTGCAAGTACCAGCATCAGAACTACGCAAAGTATCTGTCTGCCCGTCATTCCTAAAAAGAACTGTTCTTTATACTCGGTTACATCCTGTGGTACATCGGCTCTGATCATTGTCTTATCCTCCTAACGCTCTCTTGGTCATTTCGCTCGCCTTGCTCACCATTACAGCTAGTATTACAACGCTTAAAAGCGGAGTTGAAAATCTCATAATCTGTCCGAGCATACTGTCCGAAACATCGGCAAAGCTCAAAACAAGACCTGTGCTTACCTTTGTATAAACAAGGAAACATACAGATAAAACTCCCCACTGCATTGAAACTGCCGCAAAATTCTTTATGAAAGCAATTCCGGTTGAACGTGCCTGCGAATTTACGAGAGTTGAAAGTGCTACGGGAGATATAGCTACCAATACGCCTGTTTCAAAAACTACACCAAGCATTGTTATAACGATAAGCGAAAATAATATAAACAGCACCGCAACTACTAAGAACAGCAACACTCCCATACAAATATAGTTAATGTCAAGCACTCCGCCATCCATTTCTCCCACTGTTGCAGCAGTTGTAAATGATGTTGATATTCCTGAAAATGCTGTTGCATACGAATCGCAGGTTACACTTCTGAACAGTTCTAATACTGCTCCCACAATTTTTCCTGTATTTGATACTATAAGCTGACTGACTATCAGCTTCATTGCAATTTTTAATGCACCCTCGATTCCGCCGTTAAAGTCAATTCCTGCGCAATATGAAAATGCTTCCATACAGAAAAACAAAGTCATAAGAGCCGAGCCTGCTGCCGTGAATATGTCAAGTGCCGTTCCGCACTGACTCACAACATCAAAGGACACCATCGCATCAAGTACACCTGCAAAGCCTTCTGCTTCACTTTCGATTACCGAAACTGCCGATTCAAAGAATTTCTGTGCGCCGCTGGGTTCAGCCATTTTAATCACACTCCTTTGTATGAATTCAAATCTCCGGACGGTTGCATTACGAAAACATCAACCGCCCTTTGATCTTTCTTTCATCAGCCGCCAAGAGAAATGGTTGAAGGAACAAGTGCTCCTACTGCTGCGATAATTGCACCACCAATAAGTGTCTGGAATCCTCTTGTCTTACCGTCTGCATTATCATCCTTGAATCCTACACCCGTTTGAATACCGCCAACTACGGCTACAAGCGAACCAAGACCGATAACACCGGGGCCGAGAATACCCATAATTCCGTCAATCATACCCTGAGCTGTGGCATCTTCTGCCGATGCCGTAATTGTACAAGCTGAAATAGCCATCGGTACCGCAAACATTGCTTTGCCAACCTTTGTATTCATAAGCTTGCCGGTTGCATTTGCCGCCTTAAGCATAGCTCTTGCACCCAACTCAGTTACTCTGTCCTGTGCATTATTAACTGCTGCTGTGATTTTGTTCATAACAATGAACCTCCTTCTGAAAAATATTGTTTATTTATGTAAAAACCTTAGTCATTACACTTTCACGCACTCTTATTTCAATTTGTTTTTTCTGCCGAGATAATGACTTTCGGTGATTGCATACGGAGTAAATAAAAAGAGAGCTAACAAACATGAAATAAATTCACATTTGTTAGCTCTCTTTAGCTGTTCCGCACCACTCTTTAGGCACGGCAAATATTAAGTTGCAGATTTATCGTCTTTTGGCTTTTCATTTTCCTGACGATAACAGATGTCTTTATTGGATTTTATGATAACAAGACCATTTTTTCGATGCTGTATTTCAACATCATACCCTTTGGCAAGGATTTTGTTTATGATATTTAGTTCTTTTGCATCAAGCATATTCTCACATCCTTTATTGATTTTATTTATTTTTGTGGTATAATACTCTTATAATTATTTTTTGAGGTGATCACTATGACACGAGATGAATTTTGTAAATATCATTGGGATTATTATTTAGTATTAGAAAAAGATTTTAGAAATCGAACGATATGTTTCTTTTGATTTAGGTGAAAACTATCTATACAACAATCAAACTATATATGAAATAGGAAATAGCAACTGCTTTTCAAATGAATTTATAAAACAATATCAGGCAATCTGTTCAGAAATAGATGTCATTCTTAAAAACATTTGTGCTGAAATTAACACAAATTCTACTGCTGATAAAATGCCAAAATATACAGATGAGAT
>OHPL01000214.1_pt1 | contig 41857 bp, 35 predicted proteins | sample 1577711 | NCBI WGS metagenome assembly OHPL01 (sample SAMEA3879538, study PRJEB24766) | human gut metagenome | biome: human-associated habitat; feature: feces | place: USA | collected 1985/1987
TCAAGACATCAGCAGCCATGTTATCGGGATCAACATCGATGTGCAGAAAACTGTCGGTGGCCGAATAGCCTTTTAGCTTCACGGTCTCAAGGTAACCGTTGGCAATGTCAAACACCGCGTTGTTGAGTAGCAAAGAAGTCACCGCATCGGCATCTTTATACATTGAGGCAACAAATGCACCTTTGCCGTCCCAGTTATGTGCGCTCTGGTCTTCGTGCTGATAAGCGCCAAATTTTAAGGTCGTATTTTCAACCTTAACATCTTTGACATTAACAATATCATTATTCATTGCTACATATTGTGTTGTCGTACCGGTATCAACATCAATGATATCATCGCCTTTGAAAACATAGCTGCCGTCTTCGACACTATCATTAATTACCCAAGCACCGCCCCCAGTGGTATCAAAAGTAATTATCGGCGTCCCCGATCCATAAATTGCATTATAAACGTTTTTGTACCCATTTTTTTTCGTATAGTTACCCGACATAAAGTGAGTGTCTGCCCCTGAAGTAAAAGTCATGTTTTCTTTTGTATAAACAGCACCACCTAAAGAGTCATTATAAGAATCGCTAAAAGTATAATTACCTATGAAATCACCTGTTATATTACCGATGCTAACACCATTATTATAAATTGCTCCTCCACCTGAATCTCTGTTGGAATAGACATAATTACCAATAAAGTCGCCGGTAATATTGCCGATAGTACCATTATTATAAATCGCACCACCATAAGATACTGCACGAAAAGTAGAAGTATGAGAAACATAATTACCGATAAAATCACCGGTAATATTACCGATAACGGCATCACGTTTTGAGTTACTGAAAAAATCAGCGTTAAAAATCGCACCACCGCGAGCAACCTGAGAAGAAGAAGTCTTGACAGAGATATAATTGCCGATAAAATTACCGGTTATATCTCCAATGGTACCATTATCATTACCAACCGCTCCGCCATAAGGAGAAAAAGAACCTGAATAACCCTCAGAAAAAACATAATTGCCAATAAAATCACCGGTTATATTACCGATGCTACCATTATTATCTATTGCCCCACTACTGTAATAAGAAGAATAGTTACCTATAAAGTTAGCTGTAATACTACCGATAGTACCATTATTGTTAATCGCACCACCCGAAGAATAACTATTGTAATCAATCACATAATTGTCGATAAAGTTGCCAGTGATATTATCGATGGTCCCATTAGTATTATAAATTGCACCACCGAAAACAGCATAATTACTGATAAAGTTACCGGTAATATCGCGGATGGGCTTCTTATTATTATTATTAAAAATCGCGCCACCACTCTTGGTAGAAGAATAATTACCGATGAAATCTCCAGTGATAGTACCAACGACACCACTATCATTAAAAATCGCTCCACCAGAAGAATAAGCGTAATTACCGATAAAATTACCGGTAATATCTCCAATGGTGCCACTATTATTATCAATCGCGCCACCGTTGTTATAAGAAGAATAATTGCTGATGAAATCGCTGGCAATATTACCGATGGTACCACTATTATAAATCGCACCACCGCCGTAAGAAGAAACAATTGAAGAATGATCATTAGCAGAAGTATAATTACCGATAAAACTACCGGTAATATTACCGATAGTACCACGATTATTGTAAATCGCACCACCATAAGAAGACGTATTGGAAGAAGACGCATGGTTACCGATGAAATCACCAGTAATATTACCGATAGCACTATCACTATTATTGTAAATCGCACCACCATAAGCTATATAAGAAGAAACAGAATTACCAATAAAATCACCTGTAATGTTGCCGACAGTACCATTATTATAAATTGCTCCACCATATATAAAAATAGAAGCAGAACCTTCTGCCGTTCCGGTTAGGGAACTGTCTATAAAATCAGCCTTGACATCTCTGATCTTGCCATCATTATAAATCGCACCACCTTGAACATACAAATAACTATACTGACCCGAAGAAGCCGGAGAAATTTTTGCGCTGACCTTGTTGTCTTTGAATACTTTACTTTCAATATTACCATAATCATTTTCAGCAGAGTTATTAATCACAACTCCACCTTGCTGGTATGTATTAGAATCTGATGGATTTGTGATTGTCGGTAATACAAGTTCCGATTTGGTAATTGTTTCATAACCGCTGGGCTGGGTATAGGTATACTTAAAATATTTGGCCTGATCGTTCGGCAGTTTAACTTCCACGACACCGACGGTGTCTTTTTGATCTGCATCCACTTCAGTCCAGCTGATGCTCTTGGAGGTGGTAAATCGTTCCGGTTTCAGATTGATTTTGTAATACTTAGTACTCAGGTTGCCTTCTGCATCCGCTTCCTGCAAAGTGAAGTTATAATCACTCTCCGAGCCTTCCGAATACGAAAACACACTCGACGGTATTGCTGCCACGTCAAAGCCGTATTTTACGCCGTCAACTTCAAACAAACCGTCGGTATCTTCTTTCAACATTCCGGCGGAAGTTCCCGCCAGAGTCGTCAACAGACCGGCATTGTCGCCGCTTGGTGTAAAGTAGTAGTTTTTATCACCGATCTCAACTTTAACCGCACCTTCGGGCAGATCACCGGTTAGTTCGGTCAGAGTATAAGTTTCGCTGATTGAGGGGAGAACAGAGCCGGCTTCCGATTTCAAAGCATCCAAAGTCGGGGTTAGAGAAACGGCAATTGCGGGCGCACTCAAAAAAGTGGTAGCAGTTAATGCAATTGCCAAAGAAGTATATTTAGTCATCGTACACAATCCTTATCTAAATGCATTTAAACGATCGTTTTTTTGATACGCCTTAAGTCTAGTTGATGATAATTAAAAAAGCAAACATAAATCATTACAAAATAACAAATTTATTTAAAATCCGATATCAGCATTAGGCCATATCAAAAAAACGATCCTTTTTTTGATGCAGTTAAATACAAAAAAACTCCCCGGAAATCGGGGAGTTTTTTTAGCAAAAGCCGTACGTTTACTGGCGCAAAACCGCATCGGTCTTTTTACCGACTTCCAGAATGACCTTTTTCATCAAGGCATCGATTTCGGCATCGGTAAAGGTTTTTTCCTTCGGTTGGAAAGTCAGGCCCAGTGCAATCGATTTCTTGCCTTCCGGCAAGTTGGCGCCTTCATAAACGTCAAAGATGCGAACATCGGTAATATGTTCTTTGTCGGCATTGCGCGCCGCCGCCACGATATGAGCTGCCGGCACATCTTTATTGACGACAAAGGCCAGATCCTTGTCCACCGACTGAAACGCCGACAGTTCAAGTTTCTTCTTCGATTTTCCGGCATTACCGCGCGGCAGCGGAATATTGTCGAGATAAACTTCAAACGCCACTGCTCTGCCCTTGATATCAAAAGCCTTCAGCACCGAAGGGTGCAACTCGCCGAAATAAGCCAACACGTTTTTGCCAAGACGAAGGGCACCGCTGCGGCCAGGATGATAATAGGCCGGTGCATCAGTTGTTACTTGCGCATTGTCATAAGGACCGTTGGCCGCCGCAATTGCCGCCAAAGCATCCGCTTTGGCATCAAAAACGTCATAAGCGCGCTCATTGCCCAGCCAATGTTTTTTGGAAGTATTTCCCCAACGAACGCCCGCTGCCGCCAGTTTTTGTTCTCCGGGTTTGCAACCGCAAAACTCCGGACCAACTTCAAACAGACTGACGCTGCCGGCGCCGCGGGCAATATTATTGCGAGTACCGATCAATAAATTAGGCAAAACCGACGGACGCATTTCATCCAACTCGGAAGCGATCGGGTTGGCCAGTTTGACCCCCGATCCCGATTTGCGAAAATGAACCGCCAGTTTGGAATCGGTAAAACTCCAGGTCACGGTTTCAAACATGCCGCGCGAGGCCAGTTCGTGCTTAACGGTTACGGTACGGCGTTGCGCCGGGTTCAGGGTTTGTTTGGGGAATTCGTCACACGGCATCGACAGCGCCGGAATATTGTCCAGCCCTGCCATACGAACCACTTCTTCTACCAGATCCGCTTCGCATTCAATATCGCCGCGCCAAGTTGGAGAGACAGCCTTCAACCGGCCGTTTTCTTCACCGACTTCAAAACCGAGTGCAGTCAGAATACGAACGATTTCGGCCTGCCCGATTTCGATACCGGCCAGAGTTTTAACCCGTTCGGGACGCAAATATACTGGCGCCGCACGATAATTCTCTTCGCCGCAAACCGTCAGTTCCGAAGCCTCGCCGCCGCAAATTTCCAAAATCAGTTGGGTCGCGTAATCGGAGCCCGTAATGTTGGAGTTGGGATCGACCCAGCGTTCGTAACGATAGCGGGAATCGGACTCAATTTGAAAGTGACGACCGGTGCGGGCAATTCCGCCGGGGGTAAAATAGGCGCTTTCCAGCAACACATTCACCGTATCAGGACAACATCCTTTGGCCGCACCGCCCATAATGCCGCCCAGACATTGTACGCCATCATCGTCGCAGATACCCAGGCTTTTATCGTCTAAAGCATATTCTTTGTCTTCCAACGACACAAACTTTTCACCTTCGCGGGCTTCGCGAATAACCAGACCACCGGTCAGTTTATCGGCATCAAAAACATGCAACGGACGCGCCAGGTCATAATTGATGTAGTTGGTGATATCAACCAAAGGCGAAATCGGGCGCAGTCCGATCGCCGCCAAACGATCTTTCATCCACTTGGGCGTTTCAGCTTTGTTGTTGACGCCGCGGATATAGCGGCCGGTATAAACCGGACAGGCTGCCGCATTTTCAACCCGAATATTGACCGGGTTGGCAAAACTGCCTGCCGTTTTTTGAATTTTCAACGGCTTGAGACTTCCCAGCCCCGATGCAGCCAGATCACGCGCCACCCCTCGAACACCCAGACATTCGGCGCGGTTGGGCGTAATCGAAATTTCAATTACCGGATCAATATTCAGCATTTTGGCTGCTGCAACGCCGATCGGAGTTTCCGCCGGCAGCGAAATAATGCCGTCATGATCTTCACCAATGCCCAGTTCTTTTTCGGAACACAGCATACCAAAACTTTCAACTCCGCGGATTTTGCCAACTGTCAGTTTTTCATTATAACAAGGGATAACCACCCCGACCGGCGCAAAAATGCCGACAGTGCCTTTTTGGACGTTGGGCGCACCGCAGACAACCTGAAGCATCTCTTTGCCGGTGTTGACTTTCAGAAGATGCAGGTGATCTGAATCGGGATGCATTTCACATTCTTCCACCCGGGCAGTGACAAAACCCTCCAAGCCGGCCGCAGGATTGAAGACTTCTTCGACTTCTAGGCCGATGCGGGTCAGATTTTCGGCAATTTGCTCAACCGTTGCTTCGGTATCCAAATGTTCTTTTAACCATGATAATGTAAATTTCATCGTGCCAACCCTCCGTTGTTGCTCAAACCGCCGGTCATCGAAGACTCGTCAAGCGGTACAAATCCATAATGCTTCAGCCAGCGCAAATCCGATTCAAAGAAGGTGCGCAGATCGGGAATACCGTATTTCAGCATCGCCAGACGGTCGATACCGACACCGAACGCAAAGCCCTGATACTGATCGGGATCAATGCCGCCGGCAGCCAAAACCTTGGGGTGAACCATGCCGCAGCCGAGAATTTCCAACCAGTCGTCGCCCTCGCCGATTTTCAGCTCATCTTTACTTTTGCGGCATCCGATATCCATTTCCGCCGACGGTTCGGTAAACGGAAAATAAGACGGACGGTAACGCACTTTGACGTCGTCAATTTCAAAAAAGGCGCGCACAAAATCATACAGACAGCCTTTCAAATGCGCCATTGTGGTGGTTTTATCAATAACCAGCCCTTCCACCTGGTGGAACATCGGCGTATGGGTAGCGTCGTAGTCACTCCGGTAAGTACGACCGGGCGCAATAATGCGAATCGGCGGTTTTTTGTTTTCCATCGTCCGAATTTGGACCGGAGAAGTGTGAGTGCGCACCACATAACTGTCGTCAAAATCCGCACTGTCCGGGTTGGGGATATAGAAAGTGTCCTGCATCTGCCGCGCCGGATGATCGGCCGGCATATTCAAGGCATTGAAATTGTGGAACTGGTCTTCAATATCCGGTCCCTCCGCCACTTCAAAACCCATTTCGCCGAAAATGGCAACCACTTCTTCATAGATTTTAGACACCGGATGAAGCCGGCCCTGAATTTCCGGACGGACTGGGAGAGTGACGTCAACGCTTTCTCCGGCCAGACGGCGGTTCAGTTCTTCGGTCTCCAGGTGCCGGCGCCGGTCTTCCAATGCTTTTTCCACCACTGATTTCAGCTGGTTGAGCATTTTGCCGGCTGCAATTTTTTCTTCCGTCGGCAAAGCGGCCAGAGATTTCATTTTTTCGGTAATGCAGCCCTTTTTGCCCAGCACCGATACCCGTAGTTCGTCAAGCTGTTTCAATCCGGCAGCCGCACTGATCTCCGCCTGCAGTCTTTCCTGCAATTCTTCTAAATTTTCCATTATTTTCCCCGTATATAAATAAAAAGAGCCGGTCCCGATTGCTCGAGGCAGACTCTTTTTGATTTTTTCGCATTATAAAAATTATTTCAAAGCGTCCTTAGCCTCAGCGACTAACTTGGCAAATGCCTCGGGCTCTTTTAATGCGATATCAGCCAGTACTTTACGATCAAGCTCAATACCTGCTTTGTTGAGCCCGTTCATAAATCGGGAATATGTCATTTCATTAAGTCTTGCAGCAGCGCCAATTCTTTGAATCCACAGCGAGCGGAAATTTCTCTTTTTAGCTCTTCTGTCGCGATAAGCATATTGTAAAGCTTTTTCAACCTTTTCAACAGCTACTCTGAATACGTTTTTCGAACGACCTCTGTAGCCCTTTGCCAAAGCAAAAATCTTTTTGTGGCGGGCCTGAGCCGTTACACCTCTTTTAACACGAGACATCTATACATCCTCCTACAAATACGGTAAAAACTGTTTGACGATCTGAACATCGCACTCTGCAACCAAAGTGGTTCCTCTGGCCTGTCTTTTCATTTTCTGGTTTTTGCAGAAGAGGCAGTGTCTCTTTTTGGCAAAGTTTCTTTTCAACTTGCCGGTGCCGGTTACGCTGAAGCGTTTTTTAACCGAACTTCTGGTTTTCATTTTGGGCATTTTATTTCCTTTCTAAAAGCTTAGATGGGTTTAACAAACGATACACAGGCATGCCTTTTAGCCCGGGCATCTTTCAAAATCGATTTGGGTATATACCATAAATTGCCGCTTTGCAAGAGTTTTTTCGACAAATATCGGCAAACACTGCAATTTGTATTGCATTTTATACGTCCCGACGATATAACCTTGAAAATAATAAGGAGAACCTGTTCATGATCTTTAACCAGTTTGAAAGACTGCTGGCCCGCCGTTATCTCCGGGCCAAACGCAAAGAAGGCTTTATTTCCGTTATTACCGGTTTTGCTTTTACCGGAATTGCGCTCGGAGTGGCCACTCTGATTATCGTGATGTCGGTGATGAACGGCTTTCGGGCCGAGCTGCTGTCACGTATTTTAGGCATCAACAGCCACATCGGCATCATCTCCACCACCGGACAGCCGTTTAATAATTATGCCCGCGCGATAGACGATATCGAAAAATTTGACAATGTCGAAACGGCCTTCCCGCTGATCGAAAAACAGCTGCTGGCTTCTTCGGGACGCGCCGCCGAAGGCGCCATGGTTCGCGGTATGCGCAAAGAAGATATTTTGCGTAAAACGACGCTCAAAAACGGCATGGCCGGCGTGAACATGGACGAATTCGAAGGCGACAATGTCATCATCGGTTATCGTCTGGCAATGAAAATGGGCCTGATCCCCGGAGACGAAATTACCCTCATCTCGCCCAACGGCAAGATCACGGCTTTCGGCACCGTACCGCGGATGAAATCTTATCATGTTATCGGCACCTTTGAACTCGGTATGTTTGAATACGACTCCAACTTCGTTTTTATGCCGCTGGCTGCCGCGCAAAAATTCTTCGGAATCGGAGATGCCGTCAGCAACATCGATGTCACCCTTAAAGACGAAAAACAGCTGGAGCAAACCCGCACCGCCATTTCCAAAAGCGTCGATCCGACGGCTTATCTATATGACTGGCGCCAATCCAACGCCGCTTTTTTCAATGCCATTGACGTCGAACGCAACGTTATGTTTCTGATCCTTACTCTGATTATTCTGGTGGCAGCGTTTAACATCATTACCGGCCTGATTATGCTGGTCAAGGACAAAGGACGCGACGTGGCGGTTTTGCGCACGATGGGCGCCACCAAAGGCATGATCATGCGCGTTTTCTTTATGGACGGTGCTTTTATCGGCGTGGTGGGAACGGCTCTCGGCCTGATTTTGGGGATTCTGTTCTGCGAAAATATCGAATCGATCCGCCAACTGTTGCAAGATTTGTCGGGAAGAGAGCTTTTCTCGGCAGAAATCTACTTTTTATCAAAACTGCCGGCAAAAATCGATTTTACCGAAGTGACAGCTATCGCGGGGATTGCTTTGCTGCTGTCATTTCTGGCGACAATCTATCCGGCGTACCGGGCGGCAAAAATGGATCCAGTGGAGGCTTTGCGTTATGAATAACACCGAAACCATTTTACAATTGAAGCAAATTGGCAAAAGCTTCAAACAAGGGACTCAGAAACTGGACGTCTTAAACGGCGTTGATTTCGAAATCAAAAGCGGCGAAATTGTTGCTTTGATCGGTCCGTCAGGATCGGGCAAATCGACTTTGCTGCAAATTTCCGGCTTGTTGGAACCGCCCACCACCGGCGAAATTTTTCTCAACAACCAAAATTGTTCCAAACTGGGAGACGGTTTGCGCACTCTGCTCCGCCGCGACTTTTTGGGCTTTGTTTATCAATATCACAACCTGCTGCCCGATTTTAACGCCATCGAAAATGTGATGCTGCCGCAACTGATTGCCGGACGAAAGCTGAAAGCCGCCCGCGAACGCGCCGAATGGTTGTTAGAACGACTTAACCTTGCCAACCGGCTCAAACACCGTCCTGCCGAAATGTCGGGGGGCGAACAGCAGCGTGTTGCCATTGCCCGAGCCCTTGCCAACACACCGAAACTGTTGCTCGCCGATGAACCGACCGGCAACCTTGATCCGAAAACTTCCGACATCGTATTTTCAGAACTGTTGAACATCGTCAAAGAAACCGGTCTCTCGGCGCTGATCGCTACCCACAATATGGAACTGGCGGCACAAATGGACCGCAAAGTTCGCCTCGAAGACGGAAAGCTGGTCAATACCGGCATTTCCGGACTTATCCCGGGCCAAAACTTTTATTGACCGGCAGCCGCCGTTTTTCAACGACGGCTGCACGGACGACCGGCGGAACTACAAAAAAGCAGTTCCTAACTGTTAAAACACATCTTGCATAAAAAATTTTATTTGTTAATGTAAAATAAAATTAACTACAGGATACTATTTTATTATGCAAATAAGTTTTTCAAAAGCTCTGTTGCTGGCCACAACCTCTTTTTCGATGATAACGGTCTCAACCGCCAATGCCTACCTTTCTCCGCTCAGCTTTCAGGAAATGTATGCCCACGCTTCAAAAGGGAATGTGAGTATCCTTAACAACGCCATTTTACGCGGCATGAACATCAATGCCGTCAACAGTGACGGCGATACCGGAATTTGCGTTGCCATTCGGCGTAACGACCATATTGCCTATCAGTCTCTGCGCAATGCCGGTGCCCATCCGCATCCGCCGTGTGTTAACGGTATCAGTCAAAAACAATATAAAAAATTCATGGTTGACCACCGGCCTTATGAACCGGTTTACACCACCAAACGCAGCAACCTTTGGTGGTGGATCGGCGGTGCTGCCGCCGTGGGAGGAATTGCGGCACTCGCCGGCGGTGGCGGCGGAGGAGGAGGCGGTGGCGGCAGCACAAGTACCGAACCGTCCCCAAAACCAGAAGATCCTAATTTTCACACCGACAAAGGCCTGAGTTACATTGTCGGCACCACTTCGCCTTCCGAACCCGAAGGCGAAACCTACTCTGCCGTTCTGGTGGCAGCAAATAACGACGTCACCCAAGTCAACCGCGAAGCTATGAACGTTTCCAACGACGCCAAAATGTGGGTTTACAATGCCGACACTTTTGCTTACGACACCATTGCACTGGCCGATCTGATTAATTTTGACGCCGATGTCAACCTCTATACAAAATATATTCAGGTCGGAATGAAAGCCTACAAAAAATCGGTCGTCATCAATGACAACGATCAAACGATCAACCTCGGCAATAATACGGTTGCCCTTGACGCTTCGCTTTACAGTTTCGCTTCCAACCTCGGCACCATTGAAGTCAAGGCCCAAAACGGTACGATCGCCATGGTCGCCGGCGATTATTCCTCGGCCGGCAACCGCGACAAAATCTCAATGGAGTTCTCAGGCAAAACAACCGGCGATCAAATTATGGGGATGTATGCCGACACCAACTCTTCGATTACCAACAGCGGCACTATTTCCGCCAAAGCCGATAATGCCTCCGGCAAAGTAACCGGCATGCAGGCCCGGTTGACCGGTTATTATGCCGACTTCGTCAACACGGCATCCAACGACGGAGAAATCAATCTTGCAGGCAGCAGCAACGACGGCAGTGCCCTAAGTTTGTGGGGGATGAGCAGTTGGCTTGACAAAGCGTTCGTAAAAAGCAACCAGTCGGCAGAAAAGCTTGACAAAGCAACCCTGATCAATAACGGTACCGTTACGTTGTCACTTGCCCTGCAAAAAAATGATGAGGAAGGCGCCACCGTTGATAATCCGCTCTCCTTAGCTGACGGCACCGGCGGCGTCGTCGGTATTCACGCCGATGCCCGTACTGATGCCGCCAACAACGGCCTTATTTCAATTACCGTCAGCGGCGACGGCGGCGAAAGCATAGCCGCCGGAATGCAAGCAGTGCGCGGCGGCAATATTGTTAACGGCAAAAACATTGAGATAACCAGTGAGGGAAGCGCATACGGAATGATGGCTGTTAGCGGTGCCAACAGCGGCAGCAACTTCACCACTGTAGAAAGTTCGGTTATCAACAAGGGCAATATCATTATAACCGCAGCCGATACCGGCTACGGCATATCTTCCGCAGTCCGCGGCAACGTCAGCAGCAGCGGTAATATTCAAATAAACGGCGCCGGTTACGGCATTTTCAATCAAAACGGCAACACCGAAACCGCCGGCAGCATTACGATTGCCGGTACCGGCGAGAAAAAGAGTTACGGCATTTACGCTCAGGCCACTGCTGATGAAGGATACGGCATAAAAAACGCCGCCGATATTACGATGACATTTGTTCCCGAAGAAAAGGAAGATGGCAGCGACGAGGAAGAAACACCGCCGACACCGCCTTCCAACTACGGCATTTACGGCTGGAACGTCGATATTGACAACTCTGGAAAAATCATCATCAGCCAATTTAACGAAAATGCGGCCGACGTTTTCGGCATTTTATCAGAAGAAGCAGCGATCAACAATCGCGGCGAAATTATCGTTAACGGTAACGGAGGCGCCGTCTACGCCACCGGTGCCGACCTCGTCAACAGCGGTGCCGCAACGCTTAACGGCAATGGTTACGTCCTGATTGCCGAAGACGGCAACCTTACCAACAGCGCATCCGTAACCCTGAACGGTTATGGTTACGGGATGATAGCATCCGGCGGCAATCTGATCAACAGCGGTACCGTTAATCTGAACGGCAGCGGTTGGGGCATCATGGTTGAAAACGGTAATCTGACTAACGACAAAGGCAGCAATGTGCTGATCAACGCCGACGATCAGGCACCGGTTTACGGACTGACCCTGACAGAGAGCGGATATCAGTTAGACAACCGGGCCGACATCACTCTGACTTCGGCAGCAGCAACCGTTACCAAGGTCGGCATCGGCATCAACGGCAATGCCAATACGGTAACCAACACCGGCAATATCCGCATCGGCGGTGCCGGAACCATATTCAACACGGCAACCGGAATTTACAGCAACGGCGGCACGGTTAACAACAGCGGCGCCGTCAGCCTCTACGGCGGCGGCAGCGGCATTTATGTCAGCGACGGAACCCTGACCAATGCGGTCGGCGGCAATATCGCCGTCTATGCCGAAAGCAACACGTCGGTATACGGCATTCAGGGATTGAACAACTCTACGGTCAACAATCAGGCGCAAATCGACATATCGTCAACCGCCGCTTCCACCGTGATACCGGCTTACGGAATCTTTGGCAACACAACGCACATTACCAACGGTGGTGATATCAAAATCGGCGACAACGGCAATATGTTTACCCGAGCCAACGGAATTTTTGCCCAGACCGGAAACGTTTCTAATGCGGGAACAATCCGCATTTACGGTGCAGGAAACGGCATTGCCGTCAACGGCGGCAACGCCGACAACCAGTCCGGCGGCAATATCACCATGGTTTTAAACGGCAGTGCCGACAGTTACGGCCTTCGTTTGAACGGTACTGCCGGTGCCGGACACACTCTGACGAACCGGGCGATTGTCAAACTTAACCGTTCTTCAACTTTCAATGACGGTAAAAAAATCGGCGGCCTTTTTGCACAAAATGCCGATATCAATAATTTCGGCAGTGTGGAAATCGGTACCGCCGCCGCCGCAATTCACGGCGCTTCGGGGTTGGAGACCGCCAACGGAAACATCGGCAATCAGGGTGCTGTCATGGTATACGGAAACGGAGCAGCATTAAAAGCCGTCAACGGCAATATTGCAAACAACCGCGGCGGCAATTTGAATGTTTATACCGACGGCAAAGCCTTTACTTACGGCATTTATGCTGACGGTACGGTTTCAAATACCGTTAACAATCAGGCATCAATCATGATCGGACAACTCAGCGGGTATGCCCAGGCAGCCGAAGGAACGGCGTCTTCTTACGGGATTTGGACCGATAACGCAAAAATAATCAATTCGGGAGACGTGTCACTCGGCAACTCATCGGGCTCACTGACCGACATTTACGGACTGTATGCTTCTGCAAACGGCAGCGTTGAAAACAGCGGCGTGATTAACCTTTATAACGCCGGCACCGCCATTTATACTCAAAACGGCACTATCCGTAATTTGAGCACCAGCGGCATTATCAATATCGTAACTGACGGCAGCAAAGACAGTTACGGTATTCGCACTACCCTCACCAACAACAATGAAATCAATAACCAAAACCGTATTTCAATAACGGCGAAAGGCTCTGCCTACAGTTCTTCGCACAAAAATACCGGAATTTACGGCAACAAAGTTCGCAACTCCGGCAATATTCAAATCGGATCAGCTCTGACAAGCATGTCGGGGGCTTACGGGATTTTTGCCAACAACATTGTCAATAGCGGCAACCTGTTGCTGTTCGGCAACGGCAACATCGGCATCTACTCAGAAAGTACCGCGGCCGACATCAGCAACGACGGCGCGGTCTCTGTTACCTCTTCCGGCGCTGCCTACGGCATTCGTGCCGACAAAGGGAAAGTTGTCAACCGCGGCGTAATTACCATGAATTCTTCCTCCAGTTACGGCATCCTTGCCAAGACAATTGAAAACCATGCCGCTATCAATATCAACCAGGCCACCGGATACGGATTGGCGGCTACTGACGGCGGGTCGGTTACCAACTACGGCAAGATTACGGCAAGCGGCAGCCAAAACGACGGTATTTACGGCAAAGGCGTTTCGACTTTTCATAACGAAGGCGATATCGAAATCAGCGGCAACAACAGCTGGGGACTACGCTCATCCAACAACGCCGCCACTTATAACAGCGGTTCCATTGTGATGAACAACACCGGCAGCTATGGCCTGCTGCTTACCAAAGGCACGGTTGACAATCTGGGCGATATCACGGTCAAAGGCAACAACAGTTATGCGATCAGGGTCAATAACGTTACCCGTCTGACCAACAGCGGTACCCTTACCATAGACGGCAAAGAAAGTTACGGTATTTATGCCGAAGGAAGCTCCGTGGTTGACAACAACGGTCAAATCAATGTCAACGACACCGGCAGCTATGGTATTTACGCCGTCGGTACCGCACAGATCACCAACCGCGGCAATATTTACCTTAACCCGTTGACTGCCGAAACCAAAACGGCAGCCCTCTATGCCGGCGGCAATGCCAACATTGTCAACAGCGGAAAACTGTACATTAAGGGCAGCGGCGATGCCGACATTTTTGCCGCTTATACCGAAGATAACGGAAAAATCATCAATAACGGCACCGTTTATGTTGCGGCTGAAGCTGATAAAAACACGGTTTTCAGCGGTGATGTCACCAACAACGGCACCATTGCGGTCGGCGTCGGGACGCTGAGTCTTAACCGGCAGGTCAAGTTTAATGCCGGCAGCCGCTTTGTGGCATCAAAAATTGACGGCGAAGCAACAGTATCGGTGCAAACGGTTCAGCAAAGTAACCAGACCCGTTTTACCCTGAACAACAATTTTGAGGGTGATACCGCAGGTTTAACAAACGTCAATTCAGAATCTTATTTGTTTGACGCCGACTTTGACGGTAAGACGACAACACTGACCATGAAAACGTTTGATGAGGTGGAGAACAACGCATCCATTGCCGGCTTTTTAAGTGACAATTACGGCAAAAACAACAATACCGCCCTGTATGATGCCTTAAAATCCGCCACTTCACAAACGGCTTTAACAGGTGAAATCAATCGCCGCACCGGCCGAGACTTCATCCCGGCTTTGGCCGCCCGCGACATTGAAATGATGAAAGACGTCGGCCGCCAGCTTGACAACACCTGGTTTAACGCGGCTGAAAACGACGGCTTTATCACCGGCCTAAACTATTATAACCGCCGTTTTGACCGTAACCGCCTTCTGAGCGGCAGCGATAACAAGGCGGTATCGTTGTTCGGCTTGCTCCGAAACACCGCCGATAACCGTTTCAGCTACGGTTTGGGATGGAATTTTATTCACACCGACAGCAAGTTTGACAACCACAGCCGCAAAGAAGAAACGATTGCCCGGCTGATGCTGCCGTTCGGTTTTGCTGGAAACGGCTATGGTTGGTTCGGCAATCTTTACGGCGCTTACGGCAGCGGCGATTATAAGCGTTATGCCGGCGGACAGCGTTATAAAGGCGACCTGACAAACTACTATTACGGCGTTAATAACGAACTGCGCGGAGAAACCGAACTCGGTTGCGGCTTTGCACTGCAACCGACTGCCGAGTTCAACCTCACCGGCTTATATCAAAGCGGTATTGATGACGGCGAATTGAACATCCGCCACACCAACAGCCTGTCGGTTGAAAGCGGCCTGGGCTTGTATTTGCAGAAACAAATCAGCTTTAATGACCAAAATCTGCTGCAAATCCGTTTCGGCGGCAGTTGGTACCATGAATTCAACAACGAATATCAAACGGTAAAAGCTCGAATCAACAACATGGACGGCGAATTTGCCATGGATCGCTACCAAACGGAAAAAGATCACGGGTTATTCAGTTTGAACGGCGAATACCGTAGCAGCAACTTCAGCCTGTACGGCGAAGCGGCCTATGACCTCAGCACCGACAACAACTGGATATTCAACGGCGGATTGAAATATGCCTTTTAACGCCCAAATAAAATTTTATCCCGTTGTTTCTGTATTGACGAAGGATAATTGTAAATTGTATTTAATGAGGAGAAAAAAATGTTGAAATCCTGCTTAACTGCGCTGCTGGCGGCGCTCATGCTTCCGGTTTCGGCTGCCGAAACCAAATATAATCCACCGAAAGACGTTCCGCAGGTATCCTACGCCCAAAAAATTGCCGTCAGCGAGATGAATCGCCTGGATAAGGACGGCGACGGTAAGTTGAGCCCTGAGGAATTTGGCGCCAAAATCCGTACTTATACCCGCACCGAAGAAAAAAATGTGCGTCGGGCCCGCAAAAAAGGACTTTATCAAACGCCCGAACAGCAATTTGAAGCGGCCGATGCCGACGGTGACGGTTTTCTGACTTTCGGCGAGCTTTCCGACTATATCGAAAAATACCAAAGGCAGGATAAAGGCCGGGCCCGTTACTATTAAAGGATAGTCTTTCGGACAGCTAAAAAAAACGGCAACAGCGCTTATCTTATTCTTTGTAAAATTTAATTTTAGGGAGAATCGACGATGAAAAACGCTGTAAGCAAACAAACTCAGGAGTACGATACCCCGTCCCGCTCGGCAGGAGAATTTCGTAATTTCCTGTCTCATTTCTGGAATTTGTTCGAAACCAACGGCGAAAACGAAAACCGGTCACTGGAACCGAAAATTGAGTTTTCGGAAACTAAGAATGCGGTTAACGTTTCGGCCGAAGTACCGGGGATGGACGAAAAAGATCTCAATGTGGAAATATCTTCCGACGGTTATCTGACCATCAGCGGCGAAAAGAAGAATCAGGTTGAGCATAACCAGAACGATCACTACTTTTCGGAAGTCCGTTACGGCATGTTTCGCCGTACTGTTCCGTTGCCGTGGGATCTCGACTTTGCCAAAACCGAAGCTGATTATGAAGACGGCGTGCTGAAAATAAGAATTCCCAAAAGCGCCGACGGAAAAAGAAAAAAACAACGACTGCCTATCAATAAAAAACAATCCCAAAATCAGCAACAGTTCCAGCCGCAGCAGTCGCAATCGCAATCACAATCGCGGCAGCAACGGTCTCAGCCGTCACAACAATCTCAGCAGCAACAACCACGGCAATCATAAACAATAACAAAGGCACGTTTTAAGCCTCCGTCCCCACGGAGGCTTTTTATCGTCCCTGCGACAAGAACCGCGGCAGCGGAGAATTTCTTTTAAGCCGCCGCCTCCGATCCTGTTCTTGACAATACCGGAAAAATTTTATCCCCTCCCCGGCACTTCCCAATATCGTCACCATATTACAATACATTTTTTGTTTGATTTTTAACAAAAAATGTATTGTAATATTAGTGTTATCAAAACAACAAAGGAATTTATCATGTCAGGAAGCTTTAAAAACATTGCCCTCACGGCAGCACGTACGGCAACCAAAAGTACGGTTAATGAAGTTGCAAAAAAATTAATTCCGCCTTATGGAGAATTGTCCGAAATGGCTTATGGAATTAAACCATTGAACGAAGGGGAAGACGAGTATCTTGCTCAGATGTATGCCATATGCAAACGCGGTTACTCCAATTATATTCCACAACGGGTAAAATATAACCAGCTGAGCCTCGACGATATTGAAATGTTGGTTCAGTCTGCCGAATTTCAGCGTGATCCGCTCTTGCAAAAACGTCTGCAAAATTATATACTTGAAAAATGCGTCTATCCCTCACAATGGCACTGGTAATGAAAAGACAACTTAAAAACATTCTGCTCTTTACGTTTCTGGTATTGACTGTTCCGTTGGCAGCCAGTCTGCTGTTCGGCTTCTGGACAGAGGAAGATTTTATGCTCTTTTACCCTAATGCCCGCTCTCTTTTCATCATTTGCTATGTGCTCAAAAGTCCTATTTTAAAACGAACTTTCAAACCATGCGGAAAGTTGGAATATTGGATTGCATTTACGGCTTTTTATTTTTCATCGTTTTATATATGGGGTCTGATTTCCATCATTTTGTTCTGAAATTTATAATTCCGTTTCAAAAAATTCACAATTGTCAAAACGACGGCTTTGTCCGAAAAAATGATAATAAAGATTAAACATAAGAGAGCCGTGTGTCACCACGCCGACAAGCGGAAAAGAAGAAGTCCGGGCAATTTTTTCCAAAGCCCGCAATGCCCGGGCGGTACTTTGGTTAATGCTTTCTCCGCCGGGAACATGCACCTGTCGCCAGTCGGGCTCGCATTGACTGTCAATGCGATCAAAAACGTCCTTATAACGGCAGCGCGCTTCTGCCGAAAGCATTCCTTCCGCCTCACCAAAGTGCACTTCTTCCAGCCCCGGCATTTCAATGACCGGACAACCGAGACGGCCGCCGATAATTTCGGCCGTTTGACGTGCCCGCAACATCGTTGAACAATATACAACCGGCAGAGCAAATGGCAAAAGACGTTCAGCAGCAGCTTCTGCCTGACCGCGGCCGACAAGGTTAAGCGGAAAATCGAGACCCGCTCCCTGCACCAGATGCTGTGCATTCGCATCGGTTTGTCCGTGTCGGATAATAACTAATTTCATCTACTGCTCCTAGGCCAAAAATTTTGCCGCATGGTAGCAACGTTTGAAGTAGAGCCGGCAGATTAACGCCTTTTTCCACCCCAGCAACGGCGGTTTAAGCGCACCATTTTGTAAAAACGCCGCCGCAAGCTCGCGCGAAGTTTCCAGCCGACGTGGTCGGTCAGGGCCGGAAATGAGGCGCAACGGCTGAGATATCAACGACTTGAAAATGAAACGTGAAAGATAAAAGTCGAGACGGCGGCTCAGCCATTGATCGTGCAAAGACAAACCGTCAATGAAACGTTTTATCTCTCCGGCGGCCAGGGCATGGGAACGGACATATTTTTCAGTAATTCCCTGTTTGGTCACCGAAGCCTCGTTATTGCGATAATAAAGCAGCTGTAGATCGGTTGACGCCAGTGTTTTAACCGTCAGCAACATTTTCAAAGTAAACACCGTGTCTTCGGCCGGCTGCACGCCGGGCGGAAATTCTACGGCGCCTAGAGCAGCACGACGATACAGTTTGTTCCAGATATAAATCGGACCGCCTTTGGGCGTTTGGAAAAAGTCTGTGATCGGAGAACGGCTCAAATGTGCCGCAGCGGCCGCCTCAGCGACATTAAAATGCTGCGGCTGCGAATCACCGGCAAAATCATCCGGGACCAAACGGATTCGAAATGCCGAAACATCGGCGGCGGTAGTTTCCGCCATTTGATACAAAATTTCCAGAGCCTGAGGATGCAGAAGATCATCTTGATCAAGAAATGCGATAAACGGTGCCCGGCTTTCCGCCATTCCACGGTTACGTGCCACTGAAACACCGCCGTTTTCCTGATTTATCAAACGAAAATGAGGATATCGACGACAATATTCTTTGACGATTTCCACGGTTCCGTCGGTGGAACCGTCGTTGACCAGTATGACTTCAAAATCGGCAAAGCTCTGCCTTGTCACCGAATCTAGACAGGATCTCAGATGACGTACGGCATTATATAACGGAATAATCAGGGAAATTTTCGGCATGATGATCTCTAAAATATATTTTTATGATTATTTTTAGTAGCATTTCCATCTTGATTACGCAATGATTATTTTTATAAATTGACATCGTTTTGAAAGCGGCAAATAATAAAAAATAAATAAATTAAAACTTGCGGAGCTGTAAATGCGGAATTGTTACTGTTTTGATTCGCCGATCGGCAAACTGACCGTTTACGGTGACGACAATGTTCTCACCCGGCTTGAATTCGGTGCCGCCGAAAGCGACACTCCGACCCCGCTTTTACGTTGCGCTGCCCGGCAGCTGGAACAATATTTTGCCGGAGAACGGCGTTTTTTCGAACTGCCGCTGCAACCACGCGGAACCGATTTTCAACTGAAAGTATGGAAATGCCTGCAACAGATTCCTTACGGCGAGACCCGTAGTTACAAACAGCTGTCCGAAATGGCCGGCAATCCCCGCGCCTGCCGGGCTGTCGGCGGTGCCAACCATTGCAACCCGCTGCCGGTTTTCATCCCCTGCCACCGCGCAATCGGCAGCAACGGCCGCCTGGTCGGGTTCGGCGGAGGCCTGCATATCAAAAAACACCTCTTGGAGTTGGAACAACAATGCCGCTAATTATCCTCTTTTCGCTGTTGATTATTGCTGTTTTCTGGTTGGACAGCTTTCCGGTCTACCGAATTTTATATGTCATCGCCAATTTGTCGGTCTTGGTTATCCTGTTCACGGCCGCCGAAATTTTGTCTTCTTTTCTGCCGTTTATGCCGTGGTATCAGGTAAACGCTCTTTCTCCGGTCGTCATCATTTATCTGGCGGTATGGTTGGGCATTTTCGGGGTTATACAATCTGCCTTATCAAAATATCTTAAAATCAGCCGCCTGCTCAAATATCTGCCGTTTGTCGGTGCTGCTGTCCTCAGCCTGAGCATTGGTCTGCCCGCTGATTTCAGTCCCGCAATTCAAATTTTCGGCAGTGTTGCGGCACTGGTTCTGACAATTATACAAGTCATCTTATTTGCACTTAATTTCAAGAACGTCTTTAAATAAGCTAAAACCATCCGTTTTTCAGAACATCGCGGCCGAATTTGTTTTCTAACAGATCCCATGCCTCCGATAACGGGCTGCTTTTGAACTGCAGACTGTCAAACAGTTCCGGCTGATAGCTTTCGCGGACAACCAAACCGGAAAGGAATACCCCGCTGCTGCGATAGACAATCCCGGGGCGATAAATGTTTTTTAATAAAGGAATTAATGCCGCCGCAATATCCAACTCGGCGTTAGAAGCTACCGAAAGCTTAACGCGGTCGGAAACCACTGCAAAATCTTTAGTACGCAACATGATTCCTGCCATCGTGCAAAAACAGTTGTCCCGGCGCATCCGTCGGCACGCGCGGTGCAAATGGCAACGAAGCTGTGATCGAATTATCTCCGGGTCGGAAGTAAAAACAGGCAACGCCGACGTATCCTGCACCGACTGCGGCGGCGCCGACTGGGTTTCAAGTTTGTGAATATAATACCCCAGCAGTTCATATTTCAAATCAAGTCCGCTCCCCCCCATCCGCCGGCGAATCCATGCATCCGGTTGACTGACATAATCCCAGGCGGTACCGATACCGTTATACCCCATCAGTTTAGAATGGCTGCGGCCGATACCGCAAATATCATTGATGTCGGTTTGTTGCAAAACCGCTTTGATTTGTTCGGAGTCAATGGAAAAAACCCCGCCAGTATTCTTGGCTTTGTCACTGGCAAGTTTGGCCAGCTTTTTGGACGGGGCAAGCCCAATTGAAACCGGAATTCCGACCGCTCGGAGAATCTTTTCGCGTATTTGACGGGCTAAAGAAATATAATCGGTATGATATACCACATCCAGTGAGGTTAAATCGGCGTAGGCTTCGTCAATCGAAACCACTTCCACTTCGGCAACCAACGCCCGCAAATGATTCATCACCTGCATCGAAAAATGACGATAAAGATCATGGCGACCGTTTAGATAAATCACATCGGGAAATTCGCGGCGTGCCATGAACAGCGGCATTCCCATTTTCACGCCGGCTTTCTTGGCTTCCCGGGAACGGGACACCACGCAGCCGTTTTCGCCGGTAACCACACATACCGGTCGGCCGCGCAACGCCGGTTTTTTTACTTGTTCGCAACTGACAAAAAAGCTGTCACAATCGACCAACGCAATCATATGCTGCATCATACTTTTTCCTTTGTTCTTGTTTTGTTCTTTAAACAAACCGGATGCAACTGTCAATACAACTTATAATTTATTATTTGCAAAAAAAGGAAAAACTTATTTTTCATCTGCAGCTATCGCGACAGAATACAACAAATATTCGGACCTTCCGTAGCATCAACAATGTTCATTGCCCCAAAAAAGTTCTTGCATTTAAACCACGATCGTTTTATATAAGTTTTGTTGTGTCATTCGGGACGTAGTTCAGCCTGGTAGAGCGCTTGCATGGGGTGCAAGATGTCGGAGGTTCGAATCCTCTCGTCCCGACCAAAACAAAAAGGTGCCTTTATGGTGCTTTTTGTTTTAAAACGGGTGGAATTAAAAAGAAGGCTCGACCACCAGAGAGATAGTACGAAGTACCGGAGTATTTTTTTTAATAATTACAATTTTTCTGCTGCAGATATCCATTCTTTTGTTGTTTTGATATCTTTTTTACCAAGCATCGGATATTGATCTTTATATTCACTTTGGCGCTGTGATTCCATATATTCATCAATTACATCAAGATGTTTATAAAAATCTTTTAATGCAGAATCTTTATCTCCTATATTATAATAACAAATTCCTCTGTATAGGTAGGCTGAGGTTGAATAGGTTTTCTTTGCATTATTAATTAAAAGAGTATAGCCTTCTATTGCATCATCATAGCGCTCTAATTTAAATGCCGTTTCACTAAGATACATATATAATGAAAGCGAAATTGCCCCATTGTCTAAAAATCTATAACCTTTTGCTTTGTTGTAAGCAGATTTGTTTGATAAACATTCGACTCCTTTTCTAGCGGCATTATAAGCTTCTTCATATCGTTTTTCTGATTGGAGTTTTCCTGCTATAAAAGCATATAATTCAGGGTCATCATCATGTATTTCTAAAGCTTTATCATAATTTTTTTGTTCAATGTATTCCAAATACTGTTTGTCAGTTGGACTTACTATATTAGGAAAATTCATATAAGAAAAGGAAAGCACAAAAAAAATAAAACCGAGAAATGATATTGAAAGGAAGAATTTTGCGGTGGCCGGTATGGTTAAAAACCAAGCCCAAATCCTGCATATGACAGGCAATCTCTTTTTATGTTTTTCGAAATATTTAATATCTCTTTTTGCAAAATCATCTCTTAAACAAAGTACGCGATAGTGGAAATTTGGTATATATTGAGATACTTTTAATAATCGCAGCAAGAATCCATATTTACAGGAACTAAAGCCTTCGGTTGGACTTTCTGAAAACTTAATTGTCTCATTATGGCAAGTTGTTATTGTAACATCAGTTTTTGTGTCCGAACCGGCTATTTTTGTATGAGCATAAAACTTTTTAATTTCATTGAGCGGAATATCATAGTATCTGACATTTTTGTCCAGTTTATAAACAACAGTTAATGTTTCTTGTGTTAAGATTAAATCTGATACATATTCTTGCTTATATTTTACTGTTTTTAAAAGATCGAAAGCATACAAAATGCCAAATGCAAGAGAGGATAGCAGATATCCGCGGCGGCGGCTCACATATCCTTCATCAAAGCTAATGTATAGAATGGGCAGCATGAGCAATATTATCGGCAATACAACTATTGCACAATTTTTTTTATCAAACTCCCTGTTAACAATAATGTTCTTTTTCATAAATCTCTAATAGGCAATATTATATAATGTGTGTATAATACTTTATACAAACTTAATTTTAAACTAAAATTTTATGTTTTGAATCGCACCCTGCCTGATCATCAGATATATTGTTAAAAATACTCAAATCGGCTGTTGCGGACAGTTTGCGCACATACGCTTTTGCAGATGCTTTCAATAAACGGTTCGTTACGGCATACTGTTATAACAGACAAAAGATTTTGCAGCAATCCCTTTATTTTGCTAAACGGCAGACAATCAGCCCTCCAACAAAGCAGTTATGCCAAGTTGGTCACGATACAGAAAAGCAACTGCCGTTATCACTGCCAAAACCAGGAAAGCAACCAGCGCACTGAGGCCTTTTGAAGACGTTTGCGGTAAACTGATCGAAATCCCCTGTTCCCGGATATAATAAGCATATATATGACAGGAAGAAATAATATAGATCGGACGAAAAATCAGCATAATAAAAGTCAGAACCACCAGCATCGGAAAACCGGCCAAAAAATAAAAATTATACACTTTATGCCCGGTTTCCATACCCGATGCCAAAAAGGGAAAGACAAAAATCATCACAAAAAACCCGACATACGCGGCAATGCCGAAAAACCAGCAAATGACCGAATAACCGATTCTCAATTTGGCCATAGCGGAGAAACGTTCCTTTAACAGTGCTAACGAATCTTTTGCGGCATCAACCACGCAGCGGCCGCACAAAAGCGCCGGCAAAAACCCCATTGAAGAAATTTTCCAAGCCTGATAAACCGCCTCATTGGCCAGTTTAACCGAAAGCGGCATACGATCGTTTTTCTTCGGCAACCGTTCCAAAATGCGTTCCATCGTCCACCAGCCGTCCAGCCAGCTGAAGATCCACAAAGTCCACGATTTCGGCAGTACTATTTTCAGACATTCGGCAATGGTGGAAGGACGACCGCAAAAACGCAGAATGTAAGAAGCGCCCATGCAGGCTGTTAACAATCCCAGCGGATAGGCGACCAAGCCGACACAAAAAAAAGACCAGACAAGTATGATAAAAGCCGCTGCATCGTTGGAATCCGAGCTGTCGGACTTTTCCCACACCTCTTCGGGAACGACGGCCAGCCCTTCAACCCAAACATAATAACCCAGCCCGATAACCGCCAACTGCAACAGAGCAAACAGGATGTTTTCCTTTTCGCTGAAAATAAACCGCAACGACCGACCGCCGTCGGCAAAAAAGTTGCCAACCGACTCAAGCCGGGACGGTTTTGCCTTGTTTTTGGAAGACTGATAGGCGTTTTGTTTAAGCAGGGTGAGATTTTTTTTGAGAGATTTCAGTTCAGGCATAGACGTATCCTTTGAATTTTGGCTTTATTATAAACATTCGGCCAACGTGATGTAAATAATTTATTTGACTTTTGGCATGAAAAGTGATCTGCCTTGAAACACAATATAAGGAGAATCCGATATGAAAAAACAGCCTTCCCATTCCACCGTTTCACAAAAGCTGATGCTGGCGTTTCAAAAAGACGAAATCACCAGTTCATGTATTTACAAGCGTTTCGCCAAGCATATGAAAGATCAGAAAAACCGAAACATGATTGAGAAGATTGCCGCTGACGAATTAAAACATGCCGAAATATGGAAACAATACACCAAACAAAACGTCGGTCCCGACCGGTTGAAAATCTTCTGGTACGGTTTGCTTACTTATCTGCTCGGCTACACTTTTGTTATCAAACTGCTGGAGCTCAACGAGTTCTCCGGCATCAAGGGATTGCAGCAGCTTAAGGAGGAAATTCCGGAAGTCGGCCGCATTATTGCACAGGAAGAAGAACACGAAAATTTTCTGATCTCTTTGTTGGATGAGGAAAGACTGAACTATGTCGGTGCAATGGTGCTGGGCTTGAACGATGCTTTGGTGGAACTGACCGGAACCATCGCCGGGCTGACTTTTGTGCTTACCAACACCACCCTGATCGCCATGGCCGGTATCATCACCGGCATTGCCGCAACGCTGTCGATGGCCGCTTCCAACTATCTGGCCGAACGCGCGGACGGTAATCCGAACGCCCTGAAAGCAAGCGTTTATACCGGTTTCACCTACTTGTTCACGGTAGTTTTTCTGGTTTTGCCGTATCTGCTGTTTCCCGAGCAAATGTTTGTTCCGGCATTGATCTGCATGATCGGGGTAGTGATTGTTTTGATCGCTGTTTTCAATTTTTATATCGCGGTGGTCAAATCGGAACCTTTTTTACCGAAATTTTTCGAAATGTCGGGTATCAGCCTTTCGGTTGCCCTGATCTCGTTCCTGATCGGACTGGGCGCCAAAATGTGCTTCGGCATTGACGTCGGATAGCCGGAATTTCAGGCTTCCCAGTCTTTGCAAACGTTTACCCATCCTACACAGCCGGCATATTGTTCCAGCTCGGCAACGGTCAGTTCAATTGCACTGTTGGAACTGCCGCAAGCCGGAAAAACGGTGGCAAAACGTTTGAGCGAACAATCGAGATAAACCTTTACCCGGTCGCCGACCGCAAACGGGCAGACACCGCCGACGGCATGGCCGGTAAACTGCTCAACTTCCGCCGCCGTCAACATTTTGGCTTTGAGCCCGAAACAATCTTTATATTTGCGGTTATCGATGCGGGCATCTCCGGCGGCAACAATCAAAATCGGACCGTCAGCAGCGGCAAAAGAAAGGGTTTTGGCAATCCGTTGCGGCAGGCAATTAAGCGCTTGCGCCGCTAATTCGACAGTCGCGCTGGAAACATCAAACTCCAGCACCCGGTTCTCAATTCCGTATTTTTTAAAATAAGCCCTGACTTTTTCAAGCGACATTTTTTTTCTCCCGTTTTTTTCAATCTTTTTATCATACAAAAAACGAAACGCTTTGTCATTGCTGTTTTTTTTTAAGACTCAATTGTATAAAGTTGTTTTTTTTGATTGTTTTTACGAAAAAACTATTTTACCTTAAAGCAAAACGACTACAAGGAGCGGCACAATGGATACGTTGGCATGGTTGATACTGATTATTTTATTCTTCATGATTTTAGGTGCAAAATCGGATATTCGAAGACTGGAATGGCAGTTGGAACAGTTATCAAAGCCAAAGCCAAAACCGCAACTTCAAACATCGGCCGAAACTGAACCGGACGTTGTTCAGGCAACCGATTGTCACCAATCGCTGCCAAACAAACCGGAAATTCCGCCTGCCAGACTCCCTTCCGCCGAAAAAATACCGGTTGAACAGGAACCGGCACCGGCGCCGCAACCTCAAAGCGAAAACGGCATTACCTTCCTAGGACAGAAGCTGATCACCTGGATTGCAGGTTTTGCCGCTGTCCTCGGCTTTTTTTACTTTGTACGCTATTCGATCGAAAACGGTCTTCTCGGCCCGGCTGCCCGTTTGAGTCTGGCAACGGCGGGCGGATTACTGTCCGTTGCCGCCGGTTGCTGGTTGCATTTTCACCATAAAATCGCCAACCACCAACGGATCGGCGAAGCGCTGACCGGCGCCGGCATTGCGGCATTGTATTTTTCCGCTTATGCCCTCTCCAAAATCTATGCCCTCGCCCCAGTTTCGGTTTCTTTCGCCCTGATGTGCCTTGTCACCGGCGGTGCCATTCTTCTCACCTTGTCCTGCGGCGGCGTAGCGGCAGCGACGCTGGCCCTGATCGGCGGTTTTCTGACACCGGCATTAACGGCCAGCGTCAACGGCGGAATCGGCGGTTTTTCTTTTTATCTGCTGATTTTATGTGTGTCCCTGTTATTTGTCAGCCGGCGGATCGGATCGATTTTTCTCGGCCTGTTGGTCTTAAGCGGTCTCTACGTTTGGGTCTTTATATGGACGCTCTTATATTTTGCTCCCGGAGATTCGGTTTGGCTGGTTTTGCTGACGGCACTGACCGCCTTTGCCAGCTTTGTCCTTTCCGATAACAAAGAAGACAACCGCGATAACTTTCTTCTGCAAGTGTCTTCTCTGGTCTTTTGCCTGATTTTCACCTTCTCGTTCTTACTGAAAACCGATTTCGGACTGCTGGAGTGGCAACTGCTGGCTCTGCTCACCACGGCCTTAACGATCCTGACTTTTTTCCGCCAGCAAACATATCTGCCGCTTTTGGCCGCAACGCAGGCGGTTATTTTTATTCTGCTGGCGACCTGGTATACCCCCGACACGGCGCAAAAACAGCTGATTTTTGCCGGTTTTGCCGCGTTGACGCTGCTGCCGTTTTATATTGCGGTATGGATCAGACCGTGCAAAGAATTTATCGTATGGCTTTTAACCGCCGCCCCGCTGATTTATCAACTTGCCGAATTTATATTTTACGATACCGACGGGTTATCCTATATCGGATTGGCCGCGGCCGCCGCACTGGCGTTGCAGACAGTCCGTTTCAAATGGGGAACAGAACCGGACAACCGTTTGGTCGGCCTGTTGCTGCTGACTTCGTCCGCCCTGACAACGATGGCTTTGGCTTCGTTGGTCAAATTTGACCTGTGGCCGGCCGTTTTGGCAATCGAAGTACTGATTCTGGGCGCATTGACTTATCTGGCCAAAATCAAAAACCTGATGACCGGTGTCAAAATCGGCGGTCTTTTGTTTGTGTTGCTCCAACTGAAAAATATTCTGTTTGCGCTTGGCGTCATCTTGTTTGCGCCGCGGAAAACCCTGATAACGGAGTTTTATTTCTATGCTTCGCACTTAACGGCACGCTTCTACGCTTCTTATATCATCATTCCGGCACTGGCATTTGCCGTGCTGGCTTGGATCAGTAAGGACAAATGCCGCCGGATTGCCGCGGCCGCCGCTGCTGCCCTCACCGTTGCCGGCATCTTTTCCTTCTATATGCTGTTGCGGATGAAATTTGTCGGTTTGCCCCGTTTGGCACCCGACTTTATTGACGGGGCGCTGATAACCAACCTGCTGTTGTTGGGCGGCTCCGGACTTTTCAGTGTCCGTTGGCAAGGAATCGGCAAGCTGACGCTTGCGCTCGGACTGTGGCGATTGGTCGGCCTCAGCTTAGTGCTGTATTCACCCTTTTTCAGCCGGATTGACATCTCGGCTGCCGGTATTCTGTTTGCTTACGGCGTTCCGATGATTTTGTTTGCCGTTTATGCCTGGAAGTCATCAGCGGCGGCCCGCAAACAATATACTCTGGCAACGGCGGCAATGTCTTTTATTGTCGTCTCCGCCTTGCTGACTTTCGCTCTCTACAATTCCGTCGACTTGTCGGGTATTCGTTTTGACAACTCGGGTATTTTTGCCTATTCGGCGGTCTGGCTGGTTCTGGGATGTTGTTGGCTGCTGGCAGCTTTCCGTAACACGGTTTTGGTTAAACCGGCCTTCGGACTGATTTATTTCGTGATTGCCAAAGTCTTTTTGTATGACGTCTCTTCGTTAGACGGAATCTGGCGCATTTCCGCATTGTTCGGGTTGGCGGTTTCATTGCTGGCAATCAGCTATTTTTACAGCCGTTTCTTTCAGCCCCGCCGGGATGTGACATCGGAAAATCAATCCCCGGCTTAAAGTGCCTTCAGCGGATTTTGCGGATGGCTTGTTCTAACGCATCAATATCGCCGGCACAAAGAAAATCTGTCAGGCCGTCAATTACGGCTTCGTCCAGATCATATATCCGAAGTGCCAGCAGACGGCTGATGACCGGTTCAGAAAAACGAAACTTGATAATCCGGGCAGGATTGCCACCCACAACCGCATAAGGGGGAACGTCTTTCGTTACCACACTTCCGGCCGCAATCACCGAACCTTCGCCAAGGCGTCGTCCCGGCATAATCATACTGTGCATACCGATCCATACCGCATCTTCGATCACGGTATCGCCCTTACCCCGATAACTCTCGACAATTTTCTCCATAAACGGATAGTTGGAAAACCAGTCATTACGGTGCGTATTATTGCCACCCATCAAAATAACGCTTTCGGCACCGATGCAGACATAATTGCCGATTTGCAAGCGATCGATCGGCCACTGCGGTTGCCAATGGGTGCGGCTGTACCGGTCACCGTAATGATAACGGACAACAGATTCTTCAAAACTGCCGCTCCAGGCATCGCTGTAATAACTCCGGGTACCTTTGACGATAATGTTGGGGTTGGTGACCGTTTGATGCAGATATTCGACCCGCGACCAGTGTTTTTCCATTTCCATACTCCTTTGCGGCCAGCATAATAAAAAGGCCGCCAAAAGGCAAATAAAAAAGACTGCCCGCCGCGGACAGCCTTTGAAATATAAACGCAAACAACCAACTGTTTTTATCGATATTCGGCGTCAGATACCGGTTGCAGCCATTCGGTCCGGTTGTGAGGCACATTTGTCTCCACCGAAATATGAACAAACCAGCTTGCCGGTGCAGCGCCATGCCAGTGTTCAACATCGGGCGCAATCCGTACCGTATCGCCTTTATGCAATATCCTGACTTCCTGCCCGCGTTCCTGATAACGGCCCTCGCCGCCCAAAACCAACAAGATCTGGCCGCCGCTGTGCCGGTGCCAGTTGGTGCGCGCACCGGGCTCAAAAGTTACGTTGGCTATCGGCGCATTAAAAACATCATCTTTTTCGCTCAACCGCTGCAGATAAGTCTGTCCGGTAAAAAATTCTCCATAAGGGTTGGCTTCTCCTTGTTCAAAAATTGTATCTACTTCACTTTCTTTCATTTCCTGTGCCTTTACGTTAACTGAAAAAATCAAAATGCTGCCTAACAGGGCATTCCATAAACAGATTTTTTGCATAATTCTCTCCTTTTTTGCGATTCTGTTACCAGCATACATTTTAGAGTTAACTCTAAGTCAAGACTTTTTTCCTGCAAATAAAAAATTAAGTTCCGTCCGCCTGTGAACACCCGGCACCGCTCAGACGGCTGTTGCCGCCGGAGACTTTCACCACCTCGATCCGGGTCGGAACGCTTTCTTTTAAGGCCGCCACATGGGAAATGATTCCGATCAGCTTACTTTCCCGTTCCAAACGGCTCAAAGCATCCAAAGTGGTATTCAACGCTTCTTCATCGAGAGTGCCGAATCCTTCGTCAAGAAACAGGCTGTCAATCCGGATGCGGCGACTGGACATCTTCGACAATCCCAAAGCCAGTGCCAAACTGACCATAAAGCTTTCGCCGCCGGAAAGATTCTTGACCGCCCGTCGTTCGCCGCCCTGATAATAATCAATCACGTCCAACCCCAAATCGGTCGCCCGCACCAGCACATAACGGTCTGACATTTGCGCCAGCTGCCGGTTGGCAAAGCCGATTAAGACGTCAAAGGCAATCCCCTGGGCGAACTCGCGAAACTTTTTGCCGCTTGACGAACCGATCAGCTCGTTCAGACGCTCCCAGTCCTCCGACTGCAGTTTCAGCGTTTGCAGACGTTCCAGTTTCTCTTGCAAGCTGCCGCGACGAATCCGGTTATCGTCCAGCTTTTGTTTAATTGCCCCGATCTGCCGGTTAAGTTCATTGACGGCGGCCGAAATCTGCTCTTCTTCCGACTGCAGCTTCGACAAATCGGCCGCAGGATATTGCTGCTGCAACTGTTGCAAGCGGCGCCGGTCTTCTTCGATCTGTAAGGTAAGACGCATCGTTTCCTGCTGCAGATCAGTTTGCTGTTTTTGCAGCCGTTCTTTTTCTTCGGCATCCATAAACAGGCTTTGCAACTGTTTCACGTCGTCAAACCCGTAATTGGCGGCAATCGGGGTTAATTTTTCTTCCAGCTGGCGTTTTTCACGTTCAAGCTCGTCAATATAAGCGCATTCTGTCTGATAAGCGGCAGCCAAACGGGCTTCTTCCTTTTCTGTTTCCGCCGCCTGCCGATCACTTTGCTCTTTTTGCAAATGGCGCGCTTTTTCTTCCCCTTCCAGTTGTCGGACTTTTTCGTCACAGTCCCACCGGCCGAACTTTTCTGCCCGCTGCAACCGGTTATCATCGCAAAGTTTTTGTTGTGACGCTGCCGAGGCCGCGGCTTCGGTGCGACGCTTTTGCAATTCGGCAAGGTGCCGTTGGCGGTTCGCCAGCTCGTTTTTTCCGACTTCTACGATTGTTTTCAGACTCTCGCAATCATTTTTATGCTTCCGATAGAGTTCAAAACGGGCACGTACTTCTTCGGGACGAAGGTTTTCGTCCACTCCGTAACGGCTATAAATTTCGGTCTGCATTTTTTGCAGGGCCACCTGCCGTTCTGCCAGCGCTGCCGCATTTTGAGCGGCCTGCTCCGCTTCTGCCGTCAGGCGCTTCAGTAGTTCTTCCTGCCTAATTGACTCGGCAACCGCCGCATTTTTGCGCTCAGTCAAACTTTCAACCGTTGTTTGACGAACTTTTACCTCGCTTTCCAACCTTTCAAAAACGCTTATTTTCTGTTCCAGAGAAGAAATTTGCAACTCCAACTGCTTTTCGATTTCTTCTTTCCGGGCAGCAATCAGCGGATGATGAACAGCACCACAAAGCGGACACGGCTTGCCTTCGGTCAGATTATGACGATAAGCCCGCATTTTTTCGCAGCTTTTGTATTCGGCCGACAGCTCCTCTTTAAGACGGCGGTAGTCTGCCGGTTGTTTTCCTTCCAGCAATTGTGTAATCTGCGTCTGAAGTATCACCACTTCCGCTTTGGCAGAGTTCAAATCACGCTCGCAAGTTTCTTTTTCCTTTTGCATCCGTTCGCACACAATGCTTTCCTGCTGTAACCGTTGTTTTTTTTCAGCAGCGGCTTTTTCGGCCGGCAATAATTTTGCCCGAATCTCCGACGATTCCTGCAAAAGCGGGTTCAGTTCCAGCTGCAAAAGCTCCAAGTCACCATCTTTGGGGTGTTTTTCCAGATAATTCTCCGCCTGAACAAAACGCTGCCGGGATCTCTCATTTTCTGCCTGCAGCAGAACCAGCTCTTTTTCCGAAATTTCCACGGCATTGTCTGCATCGGTCAAAGCTTTGGTGTAAACTTGCAAAGTCTGTCCCAAAACTTTGTATCCATCATCAAGCCGGCGGGCCGCGGCAATTTGTTCTTCCCATGTTTTTTTATGGAGAACAAAATCATTCCAGGTCTGCTCCGCCGTTGATGCCGCCAACCGCTTCTCCTTTACTTCCAGCTGCTTTTTTTCCAGACCGACGCGCGTTGCGGTCGACCGTGCCACGGTAACGGTCAGCTTTTGCCCTTTTTCTTTCCAACTGTTATAATCGGCTGCCAGCGGCTCCGCCTTTTGCGCTTGTTCCAACCGTTGCCGGTTGGGTTCGAACAAAGCTGCTTTCCGGTTTTGTTCCTCAAGCCGGGTCTGCTTTTGCTGCAAAGCCGCTGCAGTCAGTTCACGTTCATGCTGATTTTGCAGTTTTAACCGCACTTCCTGCTGCTGCAACAAAAAAACCGCTGCCGTTTTTTCTTTTTCGGCCTGCTCGTTTGCAAGCGCCTGTTCATCTTCTTCGCTCAACAGAGTCAGTGCTTCGGCTTCTTGTTTCAACCGTTCATAGTCCTCGCGGAAACGTTTGGCAATTTCAAATGTTTTTTGTGAAATTTTCTCATAACGGGCAGTTCCGGTTATTTTTTCCAAAATTTTCGATTTGTCGGCGGCCTCGGCAGTCAGAAAAGTGTTGAACTGTCCCTGCGCCAACATCACCGAACGCATAAACTGTTCATAGTCCATCCCCAAATATTCCGTCACTTTTGCTTCGACGTCCCGAATCATTGTTACCAGCGTTGCCGGATTACCCAATTCCTGAACACTGCGCTGAACCGATTGCAGCGCACCGTCAGGACGATTGCGGGCACGCCGCTGTTCAAAGCGGCTGAGATAAACTTTGCCGTTATTTTCAAAAACGATTTCTGCCATGCAACCGCCGCGGTTTTTGGACATAACTTCATTTTCGGCGCCGCTCACTTTCACCCGCGGTGTTCGTCCGAACAACGCCAAACAAACCGCGTCCAGAATGGTAGTTTTGCCGGCGCCGGTCTTGCCGATAATGGCAAAAATTCCGCTTGCGGCAAAGTCAGCTGCTGCAAAATCGATCTTCCAATGCCCGGCCAGAGAATTAAGATTTTCAAATTCGATGCTGATAATTTTCATCGCTTATTCCTCCGCGTCACCGTTTTCAATTTCCTGCAACACTTGCCGATATAACCGACGCAGTTGTTCCCGTTGCGTTTCTTCCACCCGGTTGGCATCAAGACAGCGTTCAAACATATCTTCCACCGTGACGTCTTCCAATTCTTCGCCGCTGATTTGTTCTGCCTGAAAATTCTCGCAATTACGGTTATGCACCCGGCAAACCTGAAGACGGCTGCCTTTGACCAACTCATCTATTTTACCGTTCAAGCCGCTGCAAAAAGCCGGATCATCATAAAAAACTTCCACAAAAACATCTTCATTGAGTGCACGCAATTCTTCAATGCGGCGGGCAATCGCCTCCAAACCACCGCGGATCCGGTACATTTTTTTGAACACCGGCACCGGAAGCGGAATGATGTTGAGCGGTGTCCCGTCGTCAAAAATCTCCACCAGCACCACTTGTTTGACGTCTTCTGCTTCACCGAAACCGACCGGCAACGGCGAACCGCTGTAACGAATATATTCCCGGCCGCCGACCGTCTGGGCAATATGCAAATGCCCCAACGCCACATAATCAAAACCGATATCAAGAGACGCCGTGTCTACGACACCCAGAGAACCGACCGCCAAATCACGCACGCCGTCATCGGCGGTTTTTTGTCCGCCGGCGGCAAACAAATGCCCCATCGCAATCACCGGCACAGAAAACTGGCGCGCATATTCGTAGGCAGCCTGATAATGACGACACATTCCGTCAGCCATTTTTTGCAGCCGTTGCTCATAACTTTCCCCCGGCGTCATAACCCGCAAATCACGTTCTTTCAAAAACGGAACCGCACATATCGCCAACTCGGGCTTGCCGTCACAGTTTGGCAAAACGACCACTTCTTCGGCAATATTTTCCGGCGCGGCGGCAACCGAAACCACGCGGATATTCATTGCATTCAGCAGTTCTTTGGGCGCCGCCAGAAAAGAAGCGGAATCGTGATTGCCCGAAGTAATGACCGCCCCCCGGCAGCCGGTAGCGGCAAGAGCCGCCAAAAAACGATAATACATCTTCTGAGCAACGGGAGACGGGGTTCCGGTATCAAAAACATCACCGGCAACCAACAAATAGTCAATCTGCCGGTCGCGAATAACACCGCACAGCCAGTCAAGAAAGGCGGCAAACTCACTGTCTCGCCGAAAACTGTAAAGCCAGCGTCCCAAATGCCAGTCCGAAGTATGTAAAATTCTGATCATATGCCTTCCTTTCTTTTACCGCCTTTTGATCGTTTAAGCATAAATTAACGCAGCGGCAAAAGCAATAAGGCCTTTGATTTTATACCCGTCATACACCAACTTTTAACTTATCGCTGTTAAAATACGGAAAATTTACGGAGTTGCCCAAAATGAAAAAAAACAAACCCAAACCGTTGTACGCCGTCTTCTATTACGATCGCCGCAAGTTAAGACTGCTGTTGGCATTTAATTTGTGCATGTTAGCCTTATTGATCATCTTCGGACAAGCGGTTTTTTATCCGCTGATTCCGCTCGGCCTGTTGGTGATTTTGCTATGGTTTGCCGCTACACTGGCAGCTGCTCATGTTTATTTCTTTCCGCAAAAACTGATATTGGTTACCGATGACAATATTAAAATCGACCGTAGCGCACCGCTGAAATGGCGGAATATCCGCGAAGCCGAAGAAACTACAAACCGGATCGGACGGCAGCGGATTATTGTGCTTAAACCGATTGAAGGATACAACTGTCGGCTTACCTTCATGCAACGGATTTGTCAATATTCTCGCTTTACAGCATTTTCAATCCCGCTTTATGCGATGACTGAAAGCGATCAGGAAAAAATCCGCGAAATTGTTGCCGCACATACGCTCTTTAATCAGCAACCTCAAAATGATCGGCAATGATCTCTCCATTCTTTCTTGACAATAGGCTTAAGGAAAAAACATCCGTTTAATTCCGGCATGAGATTATCTATATTTCATGACCGTAAAATGTATATCAAATTTAACCGCAAATAAGGTTAAGCACAACCATTGATAAATAAATTGTTTTTTTTTATCCTTCATATATGATGAAAAAATAACAAGCCTTTTCCCAAGGAGAATATTCAATGATCTGGGCTGCTGTTCTCATCGTTTTGCTGGTGGGCTATGTCTTTTTCTATAACCAACTGGTCAAGCTGGAAGCTCTTGTCGACGAAGCGCTTAACACCCTCAATCTTCACCTGGAACGCCGCCGTGATCTGACCCCTCTGTTAGTCGAAACCGTCAAAAACGGGGGCAATCAGATTAAGTTAGCCGAAGAAACGGCCGAATTACACCGTCAGCTCGTCAATATCACCAATTTTGAACAACAACAAAACCTCGAAAGCAAACTGGAAAACACCCTCAGACAATTGCTTGCCGCAGCGGAAACCGAAACCACGCTCAAAAACGATGCACGTTTCTGGCAGTTGCGGCAGGATCTGGCAGCAGTCGAAACCGAACTGCAGCAAGCTTGCCGTGATTATAATGCCGCCGTCCGCGATTACAATGTTGCACTGCATACCGCGCCGTCCTGTTGGATTGCCAAAACGATGAAAACTGCCGAAAAACTTTTTTTTGAAACCGAACCCCGATCACACCCAGACAACGCCTCGTTGCCCTAAAAGTCTTGCATTAGTAAGGAGAATAAAATGAGCAGACTGGAAAACAAACTGACTTTATGGGAACAGCAAAAGCTGATTTCTCCAACTCAAAAGCAACAAATCCTCGCTTTTGAAACGCAACACAAAAGACCGCATTTGCTGACGGCTCTTTTCAGTCTCGGTATTTTTATTGTCTCAATCGGCATTATCAGCCTGATTGCCGCCAACTGGGACGAAATCAGCGGCGCGGTCAAACTGACGATAGACTTTATGTTGTTAGCGGCGCTGGCAGCCGGAACCATTGTTGCCGATGCCCGTGATAAAACCTTCTGGAAAGAAGCAGGCATTTTGGCTTTGTTTCTGATGACAATTGCCAGCATCGGTTTAGTCTCTCAGGTATTTCAGACCAACGGAACTTTATCGGGCGGCGCTTTGCTGGCTTCGGTCTTTAGTGTCCCGCTGCTGGCTGTCTCCAAAAAGAAACTGTTGCCGTTACTATGGGTGCCGTTGTTTTTGGGCGCCGTTTTTTCCAACCAGACAGTATTAGATTTTCTGGAACATATTTTTAGATATTTGGAAAGATATTATGACTACTGCCCGGCCATAGTCATGATTCCCTTTATTGCCTTTTTTGCTCTGATAAGTTACGGATCTCAACACCTAAATCTTTTATTCAACCGCAAATATCCGGTCTTTGCAGTTATCAGAGGATATTTTGAACTACTGAGCTATTGCACGGCCTTTATCGACGGTTTTGCCGGTTACAGATACGGTATTTTCAACCTGATTGTACCGGTCACAACTTTTTCTGTCGGTGCATGGATATACTACAAGCATGATTATCCCAAAATGCAGAATTTTAATATCACAATGATCGGGATATGCTTCTTTGTCGCTTATATCCGCCTGTTTTCCAATCTGCTGACAACCGGCATCGGCCTGATCATTACCGGCCTGCTGTTGCTTGGACTGGTATGGGGAATCAATGCTGCCATTAACAAAGCAGCTCTGAAAAAAGGAGTAAAGTAGATGAAAAAATATCTGAATCTGTTTTTAATTGCCGCCCCGGTCATTTTGTTGGCTATCCTGACAATCAGCATGGCCGTTTTGCGTACCAGCCTGCCCGAAGTCACCTTGCGCATCAGCGGTTATGATCCGCGAGATTTGCTCTCGGGGCATTATATTGCTTACACGATTGATTGGGACAGTACCGATTGTACACAATTTGAAAACCAGCGCTGCCCGGTTTCTGAGTTTCGCCAACACGGCATCTCTGGGATATGGGGCAACAATCACCGTTTTTATATTCCGGAAAAATACGCTGCCGAGTTAGACCGACTTTTCCGCAATCGCAATACCGACGACAATGTTTTTGAAGTTGTTTACAGCTATGCCAAAGGCTTCAAACCGATCGCCAAACGACTGCTGATCAACGGCAAAGATTGGCGGGAAACCGTTAAAAATTCCCAATAGGTTTCTCCTGTTCCGTCATCAGAACTAAATAGACCGGGGGTTTTCTGGCAGCTAAAAACCTAACGGTTTGACTACACTCGTTGGCATGAAGCGCGGTCTGACGACATCTTGGCATTCAACCCCCTTTAAAATGGGGGTTGTCTGTAAAGCATCAAAACAACCGCGGCTGACTTTCATCTTTCAGCCACGGTTTATATGTTGGCCTCATTTGACAGAAACTGAGTACCCGACGCCCACATATTCCTTTCCCCATGCCGACGGATAATCCTATCGTCAGTGCTTACGCCAACCTCTCATCATCACCGAATGCTGTTTCACCGCACTCAAAAAGACCCCGGCGCAAACCGGGGTCTTTTTCTCAAATGTATAATATCAATCTGTTCAGGCATCCAAAGCTTGTAAAAGCTCCGAGCGAATATCTTTTAATTCAGCCGCCGTTTCTTGCAGCAAATTTTCGCCGGGAAGCTTTTCTTCCGCAACATCGGCAAAAAAATCATTTTGAATTGTTTCGCCGATCAGCGCTTTGAGTCCCCTGTTCTTAATCTCTTTTTGCGCACCTTCAATCGTCAGACGCCGAACATACAAAAGATCTTTGATACAACGCAGCAGTTCTACGTCATCGGGACGATAATAACGGCGGCCGCCGCTTCTTTTCATCGGCTTGATTTGAGAAAACTTCGTTTCCCAAAAACGCAGCACATGGGTACCCACTCCAAGTTCATCAGCAACTTCGGCAATTGTACGAAAAGCAGCTTTTGACTTGTTGACAACCATGCTTAACCCTTATTAACCGATTTGCGCATTGTCTGAGACGGCTTAAACGAAATAACCCGCCGTGAAGAAATTTCCGCTTCTACACCGGTTTTGGGATTGCGGCCGATCCGTGGTTTTTTGTCGCGCAGGGCAAAAGTTCCGAAAGAAGACAGTTTCACATCGTTGCCGGCAGCAAGTTCATTTACGATTTCTTCCAAAACCATATCCAAAATTTCGCCGGAATCCTTGCGTGACAATCCGACTTCCTGATATAAGGTTTCGGCAACATCAGCCCGGGTAATTGTTTTCATCATATTCATTCCTCTTTTTGACTTGATTAAAACATCGGCGCCACTATATCATAAAAAACGGCCGCGCCAACATATAATTTTATTATAAACAGTTAAATGCGGATAACTATTCCGCCCCAAGTAAATCCGGCGCCCATGGCACTGATGACAAGGAGATCGCCTTTTTTGAATTTACCGGCTTCAAAAGACTCGGCCAACGCCAGCGGAATCGAGGCGGCAGAGGTATTACCGTGATGATCGACGGTTACAATCACCTTTTCCATATCAATTTCCAGCTTTTTGGCCACGGAATCAATAATTCGCAAATTAGCCTGATGAGGAATATACCAATCTACCTCATTCATCGAAAGTCCCGCAATTTTTAAGCTTTCTTCCACACCCTGAACCAGGCTGGGAATTGCTACCTTGAAAACTTCCTTGCCATCCATATGGATGAACCCGGCTTTTTGATTGACCGACACACCGCCGTCTGAACACAAATGTTCATATTGACTGCCGTCGGCATAAATTTTGGTTGCCAGCACGCCGGTATCTTCGGAGGTTCCCTCGCCTTCTGTCGCGCGGAAAATCGCTGCACCGGCACCGTCACCAAACAAGACGCAGGTGTTACGATCCGTCCAGTCGGTGATTTTTGAAAGCGTTTCGGCACCGATCACCAATGCGGTCTTTACCTGTCCCAGTCGAATCATATTATCGGCAATTTGGGTGGCATAGACAAATCCGGAACAAGCGGCGTTGACATCCATCGCCGGCGTTCCGGGCTTCAGACCCAGTTTTTGGGCCAACTTGGCGGCGGTGGCCGGAAAAGTGTTGTCACCGGTAATGGTGGCAACGATGATAAAATCAATTTCTTCGTTACCGATTCCCGCGTTCTTAATTGCCATCAAAGCTGCATCATAAGACAAATCACCGGTTGTTTCACCGGCAGCGGCAATATGGCGGCTGCGGATACCGGTACGGGTGCTGATCCATTCGTCGTTGGTATCCACCATCTTCGACAAATCATCATTCGTAAGCACTTTGGCCGGAAGCTTATATCCCGTGCCAAGCAATTGTGAGCGAATAACCGTCATACATAATATCCTTCATAAATGCTTTCTTGATTCAGTTCATCCAAATCAATTTTTTCAATTTCTTTTCTGATGGTCGAAACGAAATCCTGACGCACCAGTTTGGCGGTATTGTCGATAGCGACCGAAAATCCCACGGCGTCGGTTCCGCCGTGACTTTTAACCGTCAGCCCGTTGAGGCCGATCAGCATTGCTCCGTTATACAAACGCGGATCCATACTCTTTTTGATCTTGAAAATAACCCCCAGCATGAACGGCAGTCCGAGCTTGGCCAAAAACGAGCGCTTAATCGCCTTTTTGATCATTCGCACAACCAAACGGGCAGTTCCTTCAGTGGTTTTTAAAGCGACATTTCCGGTAAAACCGTCCGCAACGATGACATCGGCAACGCCGTTGGAAATTTCGTGCGGTTCGATATAACCGGTAAAATTGATGTCAAGCTGAGCATTGTGAAGCATACGGGCAGCCTGACGAATTTCTTCTTTGCCTTTCATTGCTTCCGCGCCGATATTAAGCAGTGCCACTTTAGGCTGTTTGATATCCAACGCGTGCTTGGCGACAACATTGCCCATAATTGCAAATTCGGCCAGATTGACGGCATCGCATTCGGTGTTGGCGCCCAAATCCAGCATCACATAACGGCCGTTCAAATGCGGCATGATACTGACAATTGCCGGACGGTGAATTTTCTGCATGGTTTTTAAAACCATTTTGGAAATAGCCATCAGCGCCCCGGTATTGCCGGCAGAAACAATTGCCTGGGCCCGGCCGGAACGTACGGCATCAATTGCCATATACATACTGGTGTTGCGGTTGCGGATAACCTGCGAGGGCTTATCTTCATTCTTCACCCATTCTTCGGTATGGCAGACTTTGCAAACCTTGGAAAGTTTGGGAAATTGCTTAAGCAGGGGAACAATTTTTGCTTCATCACCAAACAGCAAAAAGCGCACGTCGGGATTTCTTTTGGCAGCAATATTCACCCCTTCAATGACGACTCGAGGGGAATTATCTCCCCCCATCGCATCAACAGATATAACCAGATTATCAGACAAAATTGTGCTCCATCCAGTTCTATGACAGTTTTAGTTTATTCGGCTGCTTTTTTAGCAACGACTTCGCGTTTGTCGTACTGACCGCAGGACGGACAAACGTTGTGGGGTCTTTTCAACTCACCGCAGTTAGGGCATTCATGGTAAGAATTCGCACCTAAAGCATCGTGAGAACGACGCATGTCGCGGCGTGATTTTGAAGTTTTATGTTTTGGTGTTGCCATTGTCTTATTCTTTTCAAAAAAACATTGTTATCACGAAAAATTTCAGGAAAAAGCAATACCACAATTATTAAATAATTGCAACTTGTTTTACACTTTCCCGAAACGGTTATCCGTCTTTTACCTAAATTTTTTGCATTTGGCAAGTATAATTTTTTATTTCTTTAGTTTTGCCAGAACTTCAAACGGATTATTCATGCTTTTTTCATTTTCGTCGAACTCCGATTCAAAATGAAACACCTCACCGGGCCGGCGCGGATAATCATCCAGACGCAAGGCCACTTGTTCGATCGAAATATCGGCCAAATCAATTTGGCCACCGATCACCACATCCGGCAAATCGGCCGTCCAGTCGTCTTCTTCCCGCTGGCTGTCATACGTTGCTGAGGTGTCAAAAGAGAGTGAAAATTCAAAATCGTAACCCTGATCAAACAACTCTAACGACACCACACTTTCCAGTTTCAGGCAGGCAGAAATCCGGCCGCTGACATCCAGCATTCCCGACGCATGGTCGTTTTTCAGTCGCAAGTCAGCCTCAAAACGCGTCACTTCCGGAACTTTCAGAACCTCGGCAAGATACCGGCAATCACTTTCATCCGCCCGCAGCCGATAATGTTGTTCGGTTTGCGGCAATTCCGCAACAACCAACGGATATGAAAATTTTTTTTGCATAAATATATTCTCCGTGTTATATATGTTTAACAATTGGAACCTATAATGATAAGGATACACAGTGATGTCAACATACAAAATCTTTTTTTTAAGTGCTGCTCTGCTCACACTTGCTGCCTGTGCCAAAGATACTTTCGTCACCAACACCGGTAATATGCCGTCGGAAGACAAAATCGAACGACTGTCGACCGGAATGCCGCAGGAACAGGTCCGCGAGATTTTGGGGTCTCCTTCTTCGGTGGTTTCTCTTGACCGAAACACATGGATTTATATGTCGGCAGATATCGAACAAATTGCCTTCATGCGCCCGCAGGAAACCGAACGGCGGCTTTTGGTCGTTAAATTTGACGACAGCGGCAAAGTGGCCGACATTAAACATATCGACAAGTCTAAAGGTAAAGAGCTGCAAGTCAGCGAACAGGAAACAGCAACGCCGGAACAGGAACAGGGCTTCTTCCGCAAATATTTTGGCGGCGTCGGCACTTACACTCCGATTGCACCCTCCAAAACCGGAATATAATTAGCGTTTTTACGATTTCATCCCCGAAAATCGGGGGTGTTGTTTTGTTCTGTCTGACCGACAGCAAAAAGCCCCTCTCATCCGAGAGGGGCTTTTTGGTTTGGCTTTCCTTACCAGCTGTAGCTGAGGCCGAGACCGACGGTCGACGCTTT
>OHPL01000265.1_pt1 | contig 36876 bp, 33 predicted proteins | sample 1577711 | NCBI WGS metagenome assembly OHPL01 (sample SAMEA3879538, study PRJEB24766) | human gut metagenome | biome: human-associated habitat; feature: feces | place: USA | collected 1985/1987
TCAAGACCAAAAATCAAGGGATAGCGAAGAAAAAAATCCTCTTATTTTAACGTACCTTTTTTTGCCGCAAATAATAAGAAGATAAAACTGATAAGATTCAAACTGTTAAGGGCAACGTCTCATAGCCGTTTTTTGCCTGTACCGTCAATTTTTTACAGTGCACCAAATAAAAAATCCGGCCGGAGCCGGAACTTTATAGACTAAAAAGAGATGATCATAATTGCTGCAAACGCTCGATTTTCTCATGCAGCCAGCGACCACTCTCCGTTTCTGCCCGCCGGGACTCAGCCTGCCGTGATAAAGCTTGCAAAATGTCAGAACGATATTCCTTCATCTCCACGGCAATCTTATACAAATTCAGAACCGCCGCTTTAAAAATCTGGTCATTTTTGTCATTCAGTTGAGGAATAATCGTCAGATAGGGAGGGGTTGAAGTGTCGTCCGCACATCGGGAGCCGCGTTTGCTCGCCGATTGCTGAATCTTTTTGGCGGCTTTGGCACTGATCAGGGGCTCGCGCCCGCGCCGAAACCATTTATTGCCGGTGTCCGACACCAAAGACGTCAGTTTGCTCATCAGTTTCATTTTTTTCTCCCTTCATATCGCCTGAGTATAATATAACGTACGGTCTGCAAAAATCCAGCTTTTTATTTGGAGCCGGATGAAGGAGTTTCTTGTTTGTCTGTCGCTTTTTCTTCTTTAGGGCCGATATACTGCTGCCACAATTGTTCCAGTTTTTCTTTCCACCCCGTTTTATCTTCGCAGGTACGCTCTTCCTTATTCCATACCCGCCCCTGCTCTTTACAGGCTATTTCCTCCCGGTTTTCAAAACGATAATAACCATAAAACAGTCCTCCGGCAATCAGCGCCAGCAAGATAAATTTTATCAGGTTTTTAAATACCAGCCACAAAACCCATGCTGCCGCAATCGCGGCCATGATGATTTTGTTTTGCCACGGACTGTTACCCAACACATAAGCCTGAGTACCGTAATAGAGCATCAGGACGCCGAAAATAAGCGTCACCGGGGAAGTCAGCGCCCACAACAAAATTTTCTTTGTCCGGCTTTGCGGTTTGTCTGCCATTTGCCAGTTATTCCTCTGTCCTCAAAATTCTTCGGTTTATTTTTAAAACGAAAGAGCAGCAATCGCAACAAAATTCATCACTATCCCGCCCAAAAATTTTATTGCCTTTTTTATACTTGACCTGACAAAATATTTTTTCTATTTTTTATACAAAAAAATAACTGTAAGGAAACGAATTATGACCAAGATATCTCAATATGCCTTATTATTGTCCCTGTCATATCTGACTTCTGTACCAGTAAAAGCGGAAGTTATCACTACCGGTGAAAAACTTGCTGAAATTATCAACAACAATCAGACCGGCACAACCGTTGCTGCCGAATTGGGCAACGATATCACCCTCCCTGGCAACCTCAACATTAATGGCAACGTTAATATTGACGGAACAGAAAACAAATTTAAAATCAACGGCAACAATGCTGCCGGATTTGTGGTTGATAATAGTCAAAGCCTACATTTGAATAACACTACCTTGACCGGTTTCGGCGGTACAGGTAATCGCGGTTTTTTGGTTGAAAACAAACAAGGAGGATCGGTTACAATCAATAACGCTGATGTTACCGGCAACAACATCGTTGCAACATCGTCAGGAACTGGGGCTTTACTGCTTTCGGGTACTCTGATCCGCAACTACGGCAACTTGTCTGTTCAAGGAAATTTCTCAGATAACACTATCAGCCATAACATTGCCACCTCGTTTAACGGTGGTTTAATCTATCACAATAATGCTACTATTGAAAACATTTCCGGTACGTTTGAACGCAATACATTACAAAACACAAACGAGAACAACTCCGGCTGGGTCAGAGGAACTGTTTTGTATCAAGGAGGCGGCCCTTCCACAACCGTTAACAACATCAGTGGCACTTATAATCAGAACAAAGCCTTCACTTATCGCGATTCTGCTCAAGGAGGGGTGATATATATCAATCAGGGAACCATAAAGGATATTCATGCTGATTTCACCGACAACACTGCAGAATCGCGCGGCAACTTTGTTTATGCACAGGGTGGCGCAATTTATAATAATAGCAACATTACGACAATTAGCGGAACCTTTGAAGGTAATAAAGCTATCAGTATAGAAAACAAAGCCAAAACACAGGGTGGTGCCATTTATAATATAGGAAAAATTACTTCAATTAAAGATTCACGCTTTATTAATAACCATACTTTTGGAAAACAAAGTTATGGTGGCGCCATTTACAGCACCAACACAATTTCCGAAATTGTCAACACTTCGTTCCTCGGCAATCATGCTGACAGCAACACCGACACCCCCTCAGGTGGTGCCATCTATTCCTCAAGCGATTTGACGATTAAGGCTAATAACGGCTCTGTTTCTGAGTTCAGCAACAATTACACTCAATCATCAAATGGTAACAAAACTAACAACGCCATTTATATGGCCTACAAAAAGGGCAACATAAGTTTGGAAGCAACTGACGAAGGAAGTATCGTTTTTAACGATGCCATTAACGGTGCCAATGGTTACACAATTACCATAACCGGTGATGAAACCGGACGGGTTGCTTTTAACAACAAAATCGAAAATGCTTCCTCCATCACTTCGGAAAATGTTGCTTTAGCTTTAGGAAAAACAGACAACGCTTCCGCCGACCTGACCGGTGTCAGCCTTATTGTCAACAGCGGGGTGCTCGATTTGCAAAACGACGCCATGCAAACGATTAACGTCGGCGCATTAACCACAACTGACAAAACAGGCCTAAAAATTGATGCAGATCTTAGCAATGGAGAATCTGACCGTATTGTCGCTGCTTCAGTCGCTGCCGGATCAAAAATCAATATCAATAATATCAATATTCTCAATGACGGCCGCCAGGATATCGTGGTTTTTGAAGGAGGAAAAGCTCCCGATTTTGCCAATTTAGACAGTTTTGCTGCTTATACCGCCGATTACAGCTATACATTCAAAAGCGATGCTGCCGGTATTTTAAGCACCGATTTGGTTAAGAAAAATCTTAAAGGCTTTAATGCTGCCATCGGCGACGAGGATAACGAAACCCGTTCTTATACCTTGTCCGAAGGCCAAAATGTTTTCGATGATCTGGGTGAACTAAAAGGCGGCGAAAACGCTGTGCTGACCCTAAATGGCAACGGTAACACACTGAACGGCACTAAAGACGACGGCACTTCGTCTTATGCCGGTATGACCACCATCCGCAATCAAAAAGTAACGATCGATAACGTTGCTTCTGTAGAAAATTTCGCTTCCGAAAACGGTGGTTTCATCAAAAGCTCCGGTGAGCTGAATATTAGTAATTCCAGCTTCAAAAACAACTCTGCCATCGAAAACGGCGGTGCGATTTGGTCCGACAATATCGTTAACATTTCTGCTTCAAACGGAAATGATGTTGAATTCTCCGGCAATACCGCCAATGGTGTTTCCAACGCTATTTACATGGCCGATGCCGCTTCGTCTCTCAACCTGATCGCTGATGGCGGAAACATTGTTTTCAATGACGGCATTGACGGTGTTAACGGTTATACCGTAAATATTAGCGGTACCGATCAAAACTCCGTCAGCTTTAATCAAAGCGTTTCTAACGCCGGCAACATCAACATTAACAGCAGCCATGTCTACTTGGACCGTACCGATCGTTTGAACGGCGCCGACATCACACTTAACGGCGGTAATTTACATTTTGACAACGGTGTCATCAACAACGACATCGCTTTCGGCAAACTTACCGGCGGCAACGGAACACTCCACATTGATGTCGATACCCTCAACCAAACAGCCGATCAAATTACAGTACAAAAACTGGCAGGAACAGTAAATGTTGTTGCCTACAATATCGGCGGTTCGGACAATGGTGCTTTCGATAAGACCGGTGCTTCGATTCTGTTTGCCCGTGTTACAGAACCGGGTAATGGCAAGTTCCGTGTTTTAAGAGTTGAAAACAGTGCTTACGAGTGGTTGACCGATTCCAATATCCTGAACAACGGCAGCACCGAATGGCTCATGAGCATAAAAAAGACAGAAGACGGAAAACAACCGGTTGTTGTAGCAGAAGCTGCCGGTTATATGGGACTGACCGCCGCCAGTTTTGAACAGACCCGTGGCATGATTCGCAATATCGAAGCTAAAACTGCCGCCAGCATGATCTATATTCATTCCTGCGGCGGCTACTATGACCACTGCTATAACCGCGAACCATTATATAACCTGTGGATTTCACCGGTTTATGCATCATCCTCGGTTGATGCGCCTGTCAAATTGGATGCCGATATCTATGGTTTTGAAGCCGGCGGCGATTTGCAGCAAGATGCTTATAACCGCTTCGGCGTTTTTGCATCCTACCGCCACGGTAAATATGATCTTGACGGCAAAAACGACTTTTATGCCATCAATACAGCTGGAGACATCGATATTGACAGCTACATTGGCGGCCTCTACTATCGTTACACCGACCGCAGATTGTGGACCATGGCAACTGTCTTCGGCGGCATTCAGAAAGCAGATCTGAAAACCGACGATGGCGTCAAAACCGATTCCGATGCGGTTCAGCTCGGTGCCGCCTTAAACGCCGGCTATGCGTTCATGCTGTCCGATAGTTTTGCGATCGAACCCCGTGCCGGTATAAATTATACCCAGATCACCTGGGATGATATTCATGACCGTTACGGTAAAACCGCTAAATTTGACAACGCCTCTCAGTTTGAGCTGGAAGCTGGCATCAAATTCGAAAAGACGCTGACACTCAATGCCGAACCGGCCAAGCTCTACATCCAGCCGGGCATCCTGCAAATCTACAGCAGCGGCGACAAAGTCACCGTCAGCGGACTAAACACCGTCCATACTTTAGATGATATGACTCTGGGCAGCATCAAAGGTGGCGTTTCTTACCGAGTAAACAACCGCATCAACGTTTTCGGCAACTTTGGCTATCTGTATGGCAGCGATTACGAAAACTTGTCGGCCAACATCGGATTGAACTACGCATTCTAGAACGCAGACAATCACAATAAAAAATCCTCCGTTTTTACGGAGGATTTTTTATAATCCGACTTCCCAAGCCCTATGCATTTCTCAATAAAAAAAATTCCCCAAACCACGAATGTTTGGGGAATAAATACATAAAAAAGAAGTCATTTCTTCCGACTGGCAAACAGTTTTTGTTCTTCTTCCTCGTATAGCTCTTTAAGTATATCATAATAAAGATGCCCATACTTCTGACGAACAAAATCAATTAACCGTTCATAGGTTGCCTGTTGCCACTCTCCGAATTTCTGAACCGTCATCCCGGCCAGTGGCGCTTTTGCAGTCCACTCACGCCGTTCATCCCGGCAATTCCACCATAACAGCAGCCCCAACACGGCAGCAGTCAGCAGAGCAAGAAAACCGGCGGTAATAACCACATCGCACCAGAAAATACCGATATAGGCCCACCGAACAAGCAAGGATCCATACAGCAAACGAGCCAAAGCGGCCAAGGCACAAACAGCAGCGGCAAAAAACCAAAAGTTGTGCTTCGAACCAGATCCGACAGCAGCAAAAACACAAGCTAAAATCAAAGCTGTGACAACCAAAACTAACATAATTTGGTAATTTTAATGAATAATAGGTTTAGCGTTATTGAGTATAACGCTTATCGGCTGCGATGTCCAGTCCCAAATTTGTTATTTGTTTTTACCGCCTCAAACGACACTGTTCTGTCTCTAAACAACCGCACCAACACTTGTTCCACATTCCTCAAGGATCATAAAATTGCTTTGCCATATTCCCCTGCCCGTTGTTTAAAAGAAGAAAGAGCCCCGGTTTTACCCGGCGCTCTTTCTTCTTTGTTGGTGAAGGCTTAGAAGAGTCCCATATAGGCCTTTTCGACCTCCTCACTCAGCTCGGTCATATTGCTGTGCTCATCGAAACCGATGCAGAAGATGCGGTAACCCGCCTTCTGATAAGCAGCCTCGATGTCCCCCCAGTGCTCCACGCCATTCTTGTTGTACAGAATGATCTGCGGAATCTCCGGAAAGAGCGCCAGCATGATCCAGGTGTGTGTACCGGCGATTCCCACCGAAGCGGTAAGGCTGCGGTACATGTTGAAATACTCGGCATGAGCGACGCCGCGAATTCCGAACACTTCCTGGTTTTCGGTTTGACCCGGGACATAGAGATCAAACTCCTTCGCCAAGGTTTCGACTGTTTCCAGATCGTTAACCTTGTGAAAGTGTTGTCCCAGCACCAGGTTGGCAGTTCCCTTCATGAAAGAAAGGACTTGCGGATTCAGTGACTGCTGAGCAGCCGTAACACCGCATTCGCCGTCGCTCTGCAGCTTCTGCGGCACGAACAAAACGTTCGTTTTGCCTTCGAGTTGCTGATAGCGGCGAAGTCCTTCGAAAGAAGGGATGAGCTTGGACGATGCCATCTTGTCCCACAAAGCGGGATCAAAACGACCTTCCTTCAACTCGCGCACCACGTCCCAACCTTCCGCCAGAACCGTTTCCTTCTCCTCGAAAGAAATGGTCTCCAGCGCAGAGTAGAACGGAAGCATCTTGGTGAGGATGTTCTCGCTTTCCTTGTTGAAGCCGTCGGCGTTGTCCTTGCGGGGAACGATAACGACAGAAAGGTTCATAGACTTGGCAATGGCAACCGCCATGATTTCGTGACCGAAGCACGATTCGATAATAACTTTTTTCATAATAAATAAATTATAGAACGTACAATTATCATGACACATTTTAGACAAAAGGTCAATTCCTTTCTGCAAGAAAATTTTGTATTGTGTAATTACCCCTCAAAAACATTTTGCCGTTTTTTATAAACAGATAATTCATTGTTTCCTGACGATAAAATAACGAAACTTGTTCGGAGGACAGTTTTGCATAAGTTCGGGTCACACCGTTTTGACCACAAAAAAACCGTCCTTGCGGACGGTTTTTTGATGGCGGGAGTGACGGGACTCGAACCCGCGACCTCCTGCGTGACAGGCAGGCGCTCTAACCAGCTGAGCTACACCCCCATTCGAGTTCGTTTCCTCTTATACCTAACATTTTTTTTTATTGCAAGTATTTTTTTTATGATTTATCAAAAAAAATAACATAATTAACATTAAGGTAATTTTTTACTGGTATTTTTTTACCCGTATGCTACAGTGTCGCACTGGAAAATTACGACGACGGCACAAAAAGGATTTTTTATTTTGCATAAAGACTGGATCAAAAAACAGATTGCAACAACCATTGCCAACAAGCGGTGCTGGATGACCTTTTGCACCACTTTCGCAATTGCCCTGTTCGGCATTATTTTGGTTATGCACAATACCGAAGTCAATGCGTCGCTCGCTCCTTCCGCCCCGATAGAGACGATTGAAAACGAAATTTACGGCGAAGAATTTAGCGAACCGGACAATGATTTTATCGCCGAAGCCGAGGTTGCCGAACCCGAATCGGTTGAAGAAACCCGGGAAAATACCCTTACGGTCAAACCGGGAGATACCCTGCTTAACCTGTTAACCGACCTCGGGATGGAATACCAGGAAGCCAACGAACTTTATCTGGCAGTCAAAAAAGTTTATGATCCGCGCAACATTAAGGCCGGACAAAAATTGCAGGTCAGCCTGTTGTGGAACCTGCCCGAAAACAAACTGATTTCGCTCAACGCCCTTACCTCGCAAATCCGTACCGGGGAGCGTATTGTCGTCGAAAAAGATCAAGACGGCAAGTACAAAGCCGAACTGCAAAAAGACGAACTGATTGAAGAGGTCAACTCGGCTTCGGGCATCGTTGACGGCAGCCTTTCGGTTTCGATGAACCGCCAAAAGGTTCCGTCAAGAATTGTTGCCGCCTTTATCAGCATCTTTTCCTACAGCGTCGATTTTCGCCGTGACATCAAAAAAGGCGACCAGTTTGAAATCATTTATCAAAACTACATCACTTCTACCGGAGAAGTAGTCAAAAACGGCAATATTTTATATGCTTCGCTTACGCTCGGCAAAAACAAAATTTCGCTTTATCGCTTTAAAGACGCCGCCGGCAACAGTGATTACTATGATGTCAAAGGCTTTGCGATGAAAAAAACGCTCAGCCGCAAACCGATGTCTTATCAAAACGCGCGCATTTCTTCTCCGTTCGGACGCCGCCGCCACCCGATCTATAAAGATTACCGGGTTCATTGGGGCGTTGACTACGCGGCGCCGCGCAATTCTTTGGTCTACGCGGCCGGAGACGGCGTCATTCAGGTGGCCAAATATAACGGCGGCTACGGCAATTACATTAAAATCCGCCACAATTCGGAATACTCCACTGCATACGGCCATATGCAGAAATTTGCCAAGGGGATTCGGCCCGGTGTCCGTGTCAAACAGGGACAACTGATCGGATATGTCGGTTCCACCGGCCGTTCGACCGGACCACATTTGCATTACGAGGTGGTACGCAACGGCAAAAGAGTCAATCCGCTGACGGTTACCGCTTCCGCATCCGAAAACCTGAGCGGCAAAAACCTCAAACAATTCAAGATTCAGGTTGCTCAAATCCAAGAAACGCGCCAGCAAATGTTTGCCAAAGCACTCGAAAAGAAGAACGAACAGTTGGCCGACAACAGCGCTCAGAGCAAAATCGTTCAGGCAAACTGAATTTTATAAAACAATTGGCAACCCCCTGGTTTAACCGGGGGGTTGTGCTATAAAAATAACCTGACCGCTTGTTTACAAATCTGCCGTTTTCAATAAGACTTCAGCTTCTTTTTCCGGCCTGTTAAAACGTGCGGCAAACAAATGTTTGTCAACGCCGTTGACGGTTAAAATCTTTGGATTGGCCAGCAGTGCCGGCAGTTCTTCACTCAAGAAAACGCTGCGCGGATCGGCGCCGTCTACGAATGCGGTCACGTTACCGGAAGCACAGTCAATAAAACGCTTGGAAGCCAGCCGCCAGATCTCCGCCGCTTTTTGCCGGTCATGGTCATTATCAAGCTTGCTCCATTCCAAGCCCAACTCAATCAGCCGTTTTCCGCAAACGGTATCATCAATCATCACCATTTGCGGATGATCCTTCATAAAGGCAAACGCTTTGTCTTTATTAACGGTCGTCGGTTGATAACTGACCGAATACAACACCACCGTATTCGGTGCGCTGCGCACATCTTCGGTACCGGCTGTCTCCACCGCCACCCTGAAAAATTTATTGTCTATCACGATTTTTCGATCTCTAACTGATTATCCTTAACCACAATTTCCGCGGTGTCGTTTTCGCCGATTCTCCCGTCCAAAATTGCAAAAGCCAGTTTATTCTCAATCTGGTTCTTAAGCAAGCGTTTTAACGGCCGCGCACCGTAAACTTCATCATACCCGTTATCGGCAATCCACTTGACCGCGGCATTACTGATGTGCAGCTTGATATTACGTTCCGCCAGCCGTTTTTCGATATTGGCAAGCTGAATTTTGGTAATCTCTTTAATATCCTCCTTGCTCAACCGCTGGAAAATACTCATCTCGTCAATACGGTTAATAAACTCAGGCCTGAACGAGGCTTTCACAATTTCCATCACCGCATCGCTCACCGCTTTCGGATCGCTCTTGTCATCGGTACGTGCCAGAATTTCCGACCCCAGATTGGAAGTCATGATAATAATCGTATTTTTAAAATCAACCGTACGACCTTTACCGTCGGTCAGCCGTCCATCGTCCAAAACCTGCAACAGCACATTAAAGATATCCGGATGTGCCTTCTCAACTTCATCAAACAAAATTACCTGATACGGTCGCCGGCGTACTGCCTCGGTCAAAACACCGCCTTCTTCATAACCGACATATCCCGGAGGCGAACCGATCAGACGCGCAACCGCATGCTTCTCCATATACTCTGACATGTCTACCCGCAACAGGGCTGTCTCGTCATTAAACAAAAACTCTGCCAGTGCCTTGCTCAATTCGGTCTTTCCAACCCCTGTCGGTCCCAGAAACAGAAACGAACCAATCGGTTGCCGATGATCGCCGATGCCGGCACGTGAGCGGCGTACGGCGTTGGCAACCGCACGAATCGCGTCTTTTTGTCCAACCACCCGTTGACCAAGATAATCTTCCATCCGCAGCAGTTTTTCTTTTTCTCCCTCCAGCATCTTGTCAACCGGAACCCCGGTCCATTTCGACACCACTTCGGCAATAGACTCGTCCGTAACCACTTTTTCCGCCCGGCCTTTTCTTTCTTTGGCCAAATCGTCCAGCGCCTGCATCTTTTTCTCCAAATCCGGAATCACGCCGTATTGAAGTTCTCCGGCCTTTTCAAACTGGCCATTGCGTTGCGCGATCGCCGCTTCGATTTTTGCTTTATCCAACTTGTCTTTGATCTCGGTCAAATCGGCCAGGCTCTGTTTTTCGGCCTTCCATTTGTCATTCAGGCTCCGGGCTTTTTCCTCCAAATCAGCCGCCTCTTTTTCAATTTCCTCCAGCCTTTTTTTCGACTGCTCGTCATGTTCTTTTTTCAAGGCTTCGCGTTCAATTTTCAATTGCATAATCCGCCGGTCAAGATTATCCAGCTCCTCCGGTTTGGAGTCAATGGCCATCCTGAGCGAGCTGGCAGCTTCGTCCATCAGGTCTATAGCCTTGTCGGGCAAAAAACGATCGGTAATATAACGGTTGGACAAGGTAGAAGCGGCAATCAGGGCCGAATCGGAAATCCGCACCCCGTGATGCAGTTCAAATTTTTCCTTAATTCCGCGTAAGATCGAAATTGTTTCTTCAACAGTCGGCTCAGTTACAAACACCGGCTGAAAGCGCCGTGCCAGCGCGGCGTCCTTTTCAACGTATTTTTTATATTCGGAAAGCGTGGTGGCGCCCAAACAATGAAGTTCACCGCGAGCCAACGCCGGTTTTAAGAGGTTGGAAGCGTCCATCGACCCTTCCGATGCCCCGGCACCGACAATCGTATGCATTTCATCAATAAACAAAATAATGCCGCCGTTAGAGGCTTCTACGTCTTTCAACACCGCTTTCAAACGTTCTTCAAACTCGCCGCGAAATTTGGCGCCGGCAATCAGGGCTCCCATGTCAAGTGCCAGCAACCGCTTGCCGCGCAAGCTTTCGGGAACGTCATTGTTGACAATCCGTATCGCCAGGCCCTCAACGATTGCCGTTTTGCCGACCCCCGGTTCGCCGATCAGTACCGGATTGTTTTTGGTTCGTCGCGACAAAACCTGGATGGTGCGGCGAATTTCATGTTCCCGTCCGATCACCGGATCAAGTTTGCCTTCTTTGGCTTTGCCGGTAATATCAATCGCATATTTTTTCAAAGCTTCAAAATTATCTTCGGCCGATTCGCTGTCTGCGAGCCTTCCCCGACGATATTCGCTGATCGCGCGGTTAAGCTTAACCGCATCAACGCCGTTATGCTGCAAAATATCGTGAGCCTGATTGCCGGCCATCGTTGCCATCGTTTGCAACAGGCGTTCTGCAGTCACAAATTTGTCGTTGGCCTGAGCGGCAATTTTTTCGGCATCCAGCAACAAAGCGCTAAAATCTTGTGACATCACGGTTTGCACCGCTGCGCCGGAAATTTCCGGGATCTTGTCCAGCTCATTTTTAACTTCACGCCGGATCACTTCTAAATTGCCGTCGGATTTTTCAATCAAGCTGTCAATAACATTGTCGCGGCTTTCTAACATCACCGCCAGCAAGTAAAGCGGCGTAACATACTGACGGCGCCGGCTTACCGCAAGGTCAACGGCGTTCTTGATCAACTCTTGGGAACGGGTGGTAAATTTTTCCATATTCATCGTTTCTCTCCTTACTTTTAAATATAAGAAGGGGGAGAAACAAAAATCAAGCTCAACGATATAAAATGTTCGAAAAATATTAAATCAGCAAAAAGTGATGAAATCTAACGCCCCTTTTTTTGTTAACGAAAAGTTATAATTAAATATCTGCATTGTCAATCACTTAGTAGATAGAAAAAGTGCAACAAAAAAAGGGGCGTTTTTTTGCTCTATTTCTTTTTAAGGATTACACAATGCATACACCGCAAATTTCCGTTATTGTCCCCGTATACAATGTACAAAATTATCTCCGTCAATGCCTGGACAGCATCATCAAACAATTTAACCTCTCCTTTCCCGAACAACGGCTGATCCATGAAGACGAATACTGGGCCTGGGCTTACGGTATTCATTGCCAAAGCTATTTTTACCTGCCCGACAAATTATATAATTACCGTATCCACTCCCACTCTATTACCGCCACCGAAAAAAATTCGCCCCGCCCGCTTGACATTATCGACATCAACGTTCTCATAACCCGAGAACTGCAACGTTTCAACCTGCTGCCGCAACTGGAAAACGTATTCAACCAAAACCTGACGGCAGCCTTGCTCAAAAGCGGCGCCGAATATTACGGGGAAGCCCGCTGCCGAATGGCTGGTTACCTAGAAATTCCGGGCATTTCCGAACAGTTCGGAGAAAACATATCTGCCTTGGTAAAAGCCGAAATTCCGTTTTCTGTTATTGTTCCCGTTTACAATACCGCTCCGTGGCTCACTTGTTGTCTTGACAACTTGCTCAACCAAACAACCGATATCTTCGAAATCATCTGCATCAACGATGGCTCAACCGATAACAGCCTGCAGATCTTGGAACAATACGCTGCCGACAATTCCCGGATTCGCATTATCAACCAACCCAACCGCGGTGTTTCTGCCGCTCGCAACGCCGGTTTGGCTGCTGCCCGCGGCAAATATATCATATTTATCGACTCGGATGACTGGATTGAACCACATACAATCAAAAAAACATTTCTCTATATGCAGCAGCATCAACTTGATATACTGGCTTTTCGGTTACGTTTATACAATCCGGCAACACAGGCGTTTCACAGCAACACTTATTACGACTTTTCTCCTGCACTGCCTGTTTTTTCTCTCCGCAGCGGAAAAAAGAACCGGAACAACTTGTTGCCCTGCCACAGGAAGCCTGTGCAAAAATCTACCGACGCGAATTTCTCACGGCAAATAAACTTACTTTTTGCGAAAACCTGGTTCAGGGCGAAGACGAACTTTTTAACCTGCAATGTTTGCCTTATGTCGACCGTTACGGCATTTTAAAAGAATACTTTTACAATTACAGCCATCCCCGAGAAGGTTCCGTTATGTCTGCTGTCAAAGAACACAAACCACAAACAATCGTCAATATTCTTGTTTTGTTGGATGGCATCTGGAAGCTATATCAGGAACAAAACAGTTTTGAACAAAAAAACGCTTTAGCTGCCCGTTATTTGAGCCATATTCGTAAACTTTTCCAAAATTATCCGGTTCTCAAAAATCGTTTTTGCTATAACAGTTTGCGATATCAACTCAAAAAACAAAAAAAGATCTTCCGGAACCATATCCAACTCGACCCGAAAACTTACGAAAATATAAAACAAATCGTCAATTGCGGTTATCCCCGCCATTTTCTGAAACAGATTCAAAATTCATTTAGTTACAGCCGCAGCGGACATTTGCTTTTAATTTGCGGATGTTTTGTCAAATCATACTTCTTATTTCCCTGGTACGTTTATAAAATCTACAAACTACTAAAAAGCGGTAAATATAAACAATAAGATAAACAGCTTCGACAAATCCGAAGCCGTTTATCTCAATTTATGAATTTATAAAACTTTTTACCACGCTCATTGTATTGATAATACATCAACAAATCTCGCTTGTTGATGGTGTTGGCATCAATGGCGGCTGCCGGAATACCCCACAAAATTGAAATCGGCCAAGTCAAAAGATTAAGAAAACCGTAGAGATTTTGTTCCGACTGAGCAGCACGACCGTTCCCCAAATAAAAATTGCCAACCCCGGGAAGAATATTGAGCAATCCCGCTTTCATCGGGCTGGCAGGTTTTTCCCACTCTCCGACCGGTCTGTCAATAGTTACACCTTTATATTCCAGCTCGGTCAATTGTTTTTGTTCATGATACGTTAAAGACTGGCAAGCCAAAAGCAATAAACACAGCCCCAACAAAGATAAAATTTTAGCCATTATCAAACTTCCTTTTAATCATTTAAGCAATAAAAAAATACCACCTTGATGAAAGGTGGCAGGAAGTTCAAACCTACTAATGGTAATAGTGTAGTGTATTTGGTATATTAAAATACACCTTATTAACTACCTTCCTGCCTATAGGCAAAAAGATAGTTTTTTACGTCTGCTGATAAACAGACAACCATTCAGAGGGTTTGAAACCTCACACCGGTCATCAACCAATGCTCTAAAAAGATAACAAATACAGCGCTAATAGTCAACCATTCTATGAATATCTTAGCCAAACAGACCAAAAACGCCTTATCATGCCTTATTTTTCAACGTCAAATGGAGCTCAGATATTTTTCCCCATTATAATAGGGACAGTCTGTAAGGCATCAATGCAAAAAGCCGTCGGTTCTCACCGACGGCTTTTCATTTTCAGCTCATCAAAGTTTATTCTGCCAGTTGCTGTTCAACCGCAGGTGTTTCGCTTGTAGCGCTTTCAACCTGTTCGGCTGCAGCTTCCCGCAAAGCCAGAATCTCTTTGTCGTTCTGAGCGGCAACCCGTTTCAGATTGCGCAAAACGGTACCGGTACCGGCCGGAATCAAACGACCGACGATAACGTTTTCCTTCAAACCGCTCAAATGATCGATTTTGCCTTCAACCGCAGCTTCGGTCAGAACACGGGTGGTTTCCTGGAAGGAAGCCGCCGAGATGAATGACTTGGTTTGCAGCGAAGCTTTGGTAATACCAAGCAAGATCGGATCAGCTTCGGCCGGAACACCGCCTTCGGCAATCGTCTTGGCGTTTTCGGTTTCAAAGACGTCACGATCAACCTGTTCTCCGGTAAGGAAAGTGGTGTCGTTCGGAACCCGGACTTCAACCTTGCGCAGCATTTGCGAAACGATCACTTCAATATGCTTGTCGTTAATCTTAACGCCCTGCAGACGATAAACGTCCTGAACTTCCTTAACCAGATATTCGGCCAGTTTTTCAACGCCCAGTACACGCAAAATATCATGCGGTGCCGGCGTGCCTTCAACCAGCATATCGCCCTTCTTGACCACGTCGCCTTCCTGAACTACCAGGTGGCGTCCCTTCGGGATCAGATATTCAATCGCTTCACCCTTCATCGGCACCACCGTAATCCGTTGTTTGGCCTTATAGTCTTTGCCAAATTCGACAATACCGTCAACATCGGAGATAATCGCCTGATCCTTCGGATGGCGTGCTTCAAACAACTCAGCCACCCGCGGCAGACCGCCGGTAATATCCTTGGTCTTGGAACTTTCGCGCGGAATTCTTGCCACAACGTCACCGACTTTAACTTCGGCACCGTTTTCAACCGTCAGAATTGCGCCCACCGACAGATAGTAGCGAACATCTTTGCCGTTATCAAACAAAACCGGATTGCCGTCTTTGTCTTTGAGGATAATGCCCGGTTTCAAGCTGGCGGAATTTGCGCCCGAATGCCAATCAATGACAACGTTGTCAACCACACCGGTGGTCTCGTCAACACGTTCTTCCAACGAAATATTGTTGATCAGATCAACCCATTCAACTTTACCGGCTTTTTCGGTAATAACCGGAATAGTAAACGGATCCCATTCGGCAACTTTCTGGCCTTTTTTAACCTTGGCGCCTTCGGCAACCAAAATCTTGGTGCCGTACGGAACCTTATGACGCGATTTTTCACGTTCGTTGCCATCAACAATCACAATCTCACAGTTACGAGACAAGACGATGATATGACCTTCGGAGTCGGTAACCGTATGGTTGTTTTCCAGTTTCAGCACACCGGCAAATGGAACTTCAACCGTTGACTGTTCGGCAGATTTGGATGCCGCACCACCGATGTGGAAGGTTCTCATCGTCAGCTGGGTACCCGGTTCACCGATTGACTGCGCGGCAATAACACCGACCGCTTCGCCGATGTTAACCGGCGTACCACGAGCCAGGTCGCGTCCGTAACAGGCGGCACAAACACCGTTTTCGCATTCGCAGGTCAGAACCGAACGGATTCGAACCTGTTCGACACCGGCTTTTTCAACGATTTCAACGTCGTCTTCGGTAATCAGCTTGCCTTTTTTCAACAGCACTTCGCCGGTTTCCGGATGAATGATGTCTTCCTGAATGGTACGACCGAGGATACGTTCGCCGATTGAGACAATCACGTTACCGCCGTCAACCACCGGACGAACGATGATACCGCGTTCGGTACCGCAATCCTGTTCGGTAACCACAACATCCTGGGCCACATCGACCAAACGACGGGTCAGATAACCGGAGTTTGCGGTTTTCAACGCCGTATCGGCCAAACCTTTACGAGCACCGTGGGTCGAGTTAAAGTACTCAAGCACCGTCAGGCCTTCTTTAAAGTTGGAGATAATCGGCTGTTCGATAATTTCACCACTCGGCTTGGCCATCAAACCGCGCATACCGGCAACCTGACGCATCTGCGCGGCAGAACCGCGGGCGCCCGAGTGAGCCATCATATAGACCGAGTTGATATAGCCGTTTTCGGTTTTGGAAATGTTTTTCATCATTTCGTCAGCCACTTTATCGGTACAAGCGGCCCAGATATCGATTACCTTATTGTATTTTTCACCTTTGGTAATCAAACCGTTCTGGTACTGCTGCTCAAATTCCTTCACCTGTTTTTCGGTTTCGGAAACCAGTTCCTGTTTGGCATCGGGAACGATCAGGTCGTCCTTACCAAACGAAATACCGGCCTTGCAGGCGTTCTGGAAGCCAAGCGACATCAGGCGGTCAACAAACATAACCGTTTCTTTCTGGCCGCAATGGCGATAGATGATATCAATGATTTCACCGATTTCTTTCTTTTTGACCAAACGGTTAACCAGCGAGAACGGCACGTCTTTATGCTGCGGCAGAATTTCGGCCACCATCAGGCGTCCCGGTGTGGTATCGACAATGCCGTAACGACTTTCGCCGTTATCATCAACATAAGTGATACGGCATTTGATCTTGCTGTGCAGATCCACCGTTTTGGCATCCAGCGCCAACAGCACTTCATTGTAATCGGCAAAAATCGAACCTTCGCCTTTCAGGCCTTCGGCATCATAGGTCAGATAGTAAATACCCAAAACCATATCCTGAGTCGGAACGATAATCGGCTTACCGGACGCCGGCGACAGAATGTTGTTGGTCGACATCATCAAAACGCGTGCTTCCAACTGAGCTTCTACCGACAACGGTACGTGAACCGCCATTTGGTCACCGTCGAAGTCGGCGTTAAACGCGGTACAAACCAACGGATGCAGGTGAATAGCCTTACCTTCGACCAACACCGGTTCAAAAGCCTGAATACCCAAGCGGTGCAGAGTCGGTGCGCGGTTAAGCAGAACCGGATGCTCACGGATAACTTCTTCCAGAATATCCCAAACTTCCGGACGTTCTTTTTCAACCATGCGCTTGGCTGCCTTAATGGTGGTGGCGTGTCCGTACAACTCCAGTTTGGCATAAACAAACGGCTTAAACAATTCCAGCGCCATCTTCTTCGGCAAACCGCATTGTTGCAGACGCAGCTCCGGACCAACCGTAATAACCGAACGGCCGGAGTAGTCAACACGCTTACCGAGCAGGTTCTGACGGAAACGTCCCTGTTTACCTTTCAGCATATCCGACAACGATTTCAGCGGACGTTTGTTGGTACCGGTAATCGCCCGTGAGCGACGTCCGTTGTCAAACAAAGCGTCTACCGATTCCTGGAGCATCCGTTTTTCGTTACGAATGATAATATCCGGCGCATGCAGTTCCAGCAGGCGTTTCAAACGGTTGTTGCGGTTGATGACACGGCGGTAAAGGTCGTTTAAGTCCGAAGTGGCAAAACGGCCGCCATCTAATGGTACCAACGGACGCAATTCCGGCGGAATAACCGGCAGCACGTCCAAGATCATCCATTCCGGCTTGGTGTTCGAATTCAAAAAGGCTTCGATGATTTTCAAGCGCTTAACCAATTTTTTGCGCTTGGCTTCGGAAGCATTATCCTTCAGTTCGGCACGGATAATTTTTCTTTCTTCTTCCAAATCGATCGAAGCGAGAATTTCCTTAATCGCTTCGGCACCGATGCCGGCGCGGAAAGAATCTTCGCCGTATTCGTCAATGGCTTCCTGATATTGTTCTTCCGACAGCATTTCATACATGCCGAGCGGGGTCAATCCCGGTTCGATCACGATGTAGCTTTCAAAGTACAAAACTCGTTCCAGCGCTTTGACGCCGATGTCGGTCAGCATCGAAATGCGCGACGGCAGCGACTTCAGGAACCAAATGTGAGCAACCGGCGCCGCCAGTTCGATATGGCCCATTCTTTCGCGGCGGACGCTCGCCAAGGTGACTTCAACACCGCACTTTTCGCAGACGATGCCGCGATATTTCATTCTTTTGTACTTACCGCACAAACATTCATAGTCTTTAACCGGTCCGAAAATGCGTGCACAGAACAGGCCGTCTCTTTCCGGTTTGAAAGTACGATAGTTAATGGTCTCGGGCTTTTTGACTTCACCGTAAGACCAAGAACGGATTTGTTCAGGAGAAGCAATCGAGATTTTGATTTCATCAAAAGAATCTCCGTTTGCCGGCTGCTGACCAAAAAATTTCATAATTTCATTCATATTTTTTATCTCCAATTCTAAACGGCTTCGTTCTGCAACTCAATGTTCAGGCACAACGATTTGATTTCTTTAACCAAAACGTTAAAGGATTCCGGTACGCCGGCTTCAAATCCTTCTTCGCCACGGACGATCGCTTCATAAACTTTGGTTCTTCCGCTGACATCGTCAGATTTAACTGTCAGCATTTCCTGCAGGGTGTAGGCAGCGCCGTAGGCCTGCAAAGCCCAAACTTCCATTTCACCGAAACGTTGTCCGCCGAACTGCGCCTTACCGCCGAGCGGCTGCTGGGTAACCAGAGAGTACGGTCCGACCGAACGGGCGTGCATTTTCTCATCAACAATATGGTGCAGCTTGATCATGTAAATGATACCTACGGTAACCTTACGGTCAAACTTTTCACCGGTACGGCCGTCATAGAGGTCAATCTGACCCGAAGTCGGCAGGCCGGCCATATCAAGCATACGGTTGATATCGTTTTCGTGAGCACCGTCGAATACTGGCGTCGCCATCGGAATACCGTTCTTAACATGCGAAATCATTTCGACTTTTTCTGCCGTTGACAGATCGGCAATTTCACGGTTGAACTGTTTCTCGCCGTAAATTTCTTTCAGCTTGCCGTTCAGTTCTTCCAGCGTTTTTTCGCCGCGTTTATACTGTTCGCACATCTCGTTGAGCTGTTTGCCGAGTTCTTTGGCTGCCCAACCGAGGTGGGTTTCGAGAATTTGTCCGACGTTCATACGCGAAGGCACGCCGAGCGGGTTCAACACGATGTCAACCGGGGTACCATCTTCGGTATAAGGCATGTCTTCCAGCGGCAATACGCGTGAAACCGTACCTTTGTTACCGTGGCGGCCGGCCATCTTATCGCCGGTTTGCATTTTACGCTTGGTGGCAATGAAAACTTTGACCGTTTTCAAAACGCCCGGCAGCAGATCATCGCCGCGCTGAACTTTTTCCACTTTGTCGTCAAAATGCTTCTGAACTCCGGCAACCCGTGCATCAAAAGCAGCAATAAACTCTTCGATTCTGGCCATTGCTTCTTCGTCTTTGACCACAATCTTGCGCCACTGCGAAGACGGAACGTCCGCAAAAGATTCTTCACTCAGAACCGACTTTTTGGCAATGCCCTTCGGCGCGTCAACTACCGTTTGTCCGATCAGCATTTCTTTTAAGCGGGCGTCGAACACCTTGCGGATAATTGCAATTTCATCGTCGCGGTCTTTGGCCAGCTGGGAAATTTCCTGCTGTTCAATCGCCAGCGCACGCTCGTCTTTTTCAACGCCGCGGCGCGAAAAGACATGGACGTCAACCACAATACCTTCAATACCCGGTTGAACGCGCAGCGAAGTATCGCGAACATCCGAAGCTTTTTCACCAAAGATGGCGCGCAACAGTTTTTCTTCCGGTGTTACCGGCGATTCACCTTTCGGAGTCACCTTACCAACCAGAATATCACCGGCCTTAACTTCGGCACCGATATAAACGATACCGGCTTCGTCGAGGTTACGCAGCGCTTCTTCACCGACGTTCGGAATATCGCGGGTAATTTCTTCTTGTCCGAGTTTGGTATCACGAGCCATCACTTCAAATTCTTCAATATGCAGCGAGGTCAGAACATCGTCGCGCGAAACCCGCTCGGAGAGTAAAATCGCATCTTCGTAGTTCAAACCGTTCCACGGCATAAAGGCTACCAGCATATTCTTACCGAGCGCCAGTTCGCCCATGTCGGTACACGGACCGTCGGCCATGATATCGCCGGCTTTGACCACGTCACCGACTTTCACCAGCGGTACCTGGTTAATGCAGGTATTCTGGTTGGAACGGCGGAATTTCGACAATTTGTAAATTTCAACACCGACGCCGCCGGCTTTTTTGTCATCCGAACGAACCACGATTCGGTTGGCGTCAACCGCATCAACCACGCCGTCATATTTGCAGACCACCGTCGCGCCGGAATCTTTGGCCACTGTAGCTTCCATACCGGTACCGACCAGCGGCGCTTCCGAGCGCAGCAAAGGCACACCCTGACGCTGCATGTTCGATCCCATCAACGCACGGTTGGCGTCATCGTTTTCCAAGAAAGGAATCAGCGCGGTAGCAACCGACACCAACTGCTTCGGTGAAACGTCAATAAAGTTGATCTCTTCCGGCATATGAAATTCAAATTCGCCGGCTTTGCGGCAGGCAATCGTATCTTTAACAAAAGTGCCGTTTTCACGAACTTCGGCGTTGGCTTCGGCGATGATATATTTGCCTTCCTGATCGGCAGACAGATAAACCACTTCGTTGGTTACTTTTCCGTCAACAATCTTGCGGTACGGACATTCGATAAAGCCGTATTTGTTAATCCGCGCATAGGTTGACAACGAGTTGATCAAACCGATGTTCGGACCTTCCGGCGTTTCAATCGGGCAGATACGGCCGTAGTGGGTCGGGTGCACGTCGCGCACTTCAAAACCGGCACGGTCACGAGACAAACCGCCGGGACCTAAGGCTGACAGACGGCGTTTGTGGGTGATTTCCGACAACGGGTTATTCTGGTCCATAAACTGAGACAATTGCGAAGAACCGAAGAACTCACGGATAACTGAAGCAATCGGCTTGGCATTGACCAAATCCTGCGGCTTCACATTATTCAAAACTTCCGAACTCATTCTTTCGCGGATAGCTCTTTCCATTCTGAGCAAGCCCATGCGGTATTGATTTTCCATCAATTCGCCAACCGAACGAACGCGGCGGTTACCCAAGTGGTCAATATCGTCAACTTCACCGTGACCGTCACGCAATTCAACCAATCTCTTAACAATACGCAAAATATCGTCTTTGCGCAAGGTGCGGCAAGTATCGGGTGCTTCTTCAAACGGAATATCCAAAGCGGTGTTCATCTTGACGCGGCCGACCGAAGACAGGTCATAACGTTCGTTGTCAAAGAACAAAGCCTTGAAAAGAGCATCGGCAGTTTCGTATGTCGGCGGTTCGCCCGGGCGCATAACACGATAAATATCCAACAGCGCTTCTTCGCGACTGTGGTTCTTGTCCACTTCCAGCGTATTGCGAATATACGGGCCGACGTTAACGTTATCAATGTACAAAACTTTAATTTCGTTAACCTTGGCGTCTTTAATTTTATCCAGCAGTTCCTGATTAACTTCGGCACCGGCATCGGCGATCACTTCGCCGGTCTTTTTGTCGGCAATTGCCGAAGCCAAAAACTTGCCGATCAGCTGATCTTCGGCAACCCGGTAAAACTCCAAGCCTTCATCAACCAGTTTTTGAGCAGCACGGGCCGGAATTTTCTTGCCGGCTTCCCAGGCAACTTTTCCGGTTTCGGCATTGATCAGATCAAAGGTAAATTTCACGCCACGGAAACGTTCGGGAATAAATTTGCTTTTCCAGCCTTTTTTGTCAGCAACATAAGTGTCAACATCATAAAAATAGCCGAGAATTTCTTCTTTATCCATTCCTTTAATTTCGGAACGGTCGATTTTTTTACCTTCCTGAGCCAACTGCTTGAGTTTTTCTTCGGTTTCCTTGGAATACAGGGAATACAAAATCGAAGTGACCGGCAACTTGCGGCGACGGTCGATACGGGCATAGAGCAGATCTTTGGCGTCAAATTCAAAATCAAGCCAGGAACCGCGGTACGGAATAACCCGGGCAGCAAACAAATATTTGCCCGAAGCCACGGTTTTGCCCTTATCGTTGTCAAAAAAGACACCGGGGGAACGATGCATCTGCGAAACGACAACACGTTCGGTACCGTTGACGATAAAAGTGCCTTTGTCGGTCATCAGCGGAATATCGCCCATATAAACGTCTTGTTCTTTGATGTCATGGATCGACTTAGCACCGGTGGCTTCGTCAACATCCCAAACCACCAGACGCAGGGTCGCTTTGACCGGGGCGGCATAGGTCATGTCGCGTTTGATGCATTCGTCAACATCATACTTGGGTTCTTCCAGTTCGTATTTAACAAACTCAAGTTCGCCGGTACCGGAAAAATCTTTAATCGGGAAAATAGATTTGAAAACTTCTTCCAAACCGAACTCGCAATTTTTGTTTTCGATGAAATCGCAGTAAGATCCGGTTTGCACTTCAATTAAACTCGGCATTTCCGACACGGAGTCGATTCGGCCGAAGTTCTTTCTTACACGTCTTTTGCTCGTATAAGATTCTTTCATTTTGCGTGATTCCTCATGGTTAAATTCTGCGACAATACTATCGGCAATGCCGAAACCCGCCCACAGAAGGTTGAATACTTTTAAAAGCGAAAAATCTCACCAAACCCTCGGGGAACGGCCCCTCTTGATGAGTGTCAATAAAATAATTGCATGCAATTGTCACGATTCGTGACGAAATTCAAGCGGATAATAGACTCTCTTTCCGATTCTTACAAGCAAAAAATACACATTCGCCGATCTTTTTATGCAGCCGTAGAATTTTGATGTAATCGTTTGATGTACCAGGCAACAAAAACCTGCAAACTTCCGCGAACCGTTGTATAAAGTTCATCAACTTCATCAGCGTTCAATTGGCACATAATTTTGCCCATTTGCGGCACATACAAAATTTTCCATAACTCTGACCAAGCGTACGGAGAATCAATGTCAACCATTTGCTCGGCAATCTCCAGTTTCATCCCTTCTTCGCGCTCAAACTGAAACAGGCACCCATTTTCATCAATATAGCTGGCACAGCCGACAAAACGGGCACGGCGATTACTTTCTCCCGCCAACAATTTCAAAATTCCCGCCGCACCGATTGTCTTGAGAGCAAATTTAGTATAAACCCCCGGAAAACCATTCAAGGCCTCAATCACAAAACCGCCGTCTTCAACCAGCACAGGCTCCCGCAGACGTTCAAAAGCCTGACGTGCCTTAAAGGCAGAGACTTCCTTAACCGTATCATACTGAGGCTCCGTCAGATCCAGTTTCTGTACCCTCACTTCAACGTCATATCCGTCCAAAGCTCTCTGCAATGAACGGATTTTACCTTGGTTGGTGGTTATAAAATTGAGGACCGCCATTTTTCATTTTCCTTAGACTTTATTTGTTCGGATACACCGTCGGTTGGCACCAACATATCGTCCTATTATATACAATTCCCATCAGTCTTTACAGCCAACATTTGTTCTATCGCCGCACGCGCACTGTCATCATTCAGCACAACCATCTGCTGCTCGCCACTACAGAGATTCTTCAGCAGCATCTGCCCCTGCTTGCTCTCAATTTCTCCGATATAGGCAGCAACTTTGGCATTGCGCTTGTTCGCCCGGGTCAGAAACTTGCCCAGGTTGGCCGGTTTGAAATCAAAATCGGCCGAGAAACGGCAGGCACGCAGGCGTGAGAAAGCCTCCAACAATTCCTTGCAAACTTCTTCGGAATACCCGCCCAGCAATATATCCACCTCCGGCACTGTAATTTCATCAGGATATTTTTCCCGATGCAACTCTTCAACCACAACATCGCCAAAGCCAAGGCCGACGGCAAAATTCGGACGTCCGGTTAGCTTTTCGAACAAATTGTCATAGCGGCCGCCGCCAAAAATAGCCCGATATTTGCCCTGAGTGTCAAACGCCTCGAACACGATCCCGGTATAATAAGCCAGCCCGCGGACAATCGCCGGATCAATCACAACATTATTTTCAATACCGAGCGCTTTGCAGTAAGCAGCAAATTCCTCCAACGCTTTCAAGCCGGTACTGTCTTCCAGCCCCAATTGACGAAGATCTTCCAAACTTTTGGCTGCCATAAAATTGTTAATTTTGGCGGTCTGTTCTCCGCTGATGCCGATTTCTGCCAACATTTCAGCAAAAGCTTCGGACGAGATCTTGTCTTTTTTATCCATAACGCCCATCACGCCTTTAGCCAACTCACCGACAATATCAATTTTTTCCAAATAATCCGATACCAGCTGCCGGCTGTTAACCCGCACTTTGTAATCGTCGGCACCGAAACCCAGGCCTTCCATGGCATCAACGGCGGTCTTGATCAGATAAGCCTCGGCAACCACGCTCTTTTCGCCGACAATGTCAATATTCCATTGAAAGTGTTCTCTCTTGCGGCCAAGCGAAGCTCTTTCATAACGAAAGCACTGACCGATCGAATAGACTTTGCCCTGAGTCGGAAAAGCATCGGGACGGGAAGATACGATTCGAACCATCGAGGGCGTGATTTCCGGACGTAGGGCAATTTTTCGCCCCGACTTGTCTTCAAAATTATAAATCTGTTCCGAAATTTCTTCTCCGCTTTTTCTTTCCAACAGGGAAAGCGGCTCGACAATCGGGGTTTCATAACGTACAAAACCGCTTTTTTCAGCGGCATTTTCCCATACCCGCATCAGTTTTTTTCTGAAAATCCAGTCTTGCGGCACAAAGTCCCGCATACCGCGCAACGGATTTTTATCAATGCTTTCCTTACTCATGATCAAGTCACTCCATTATAAATACAATTGACAAAAAAGTTACGGTAACTTTAACAGCTTGTCAAGCGCTTTTACGTCCGCACCACCACCGTTTCACGCCCCCGAACCATCAGCATTGCACCATCGAAACATATCCTGCACCTTCAAACCGTTTAACCCGATCCGCCGCGGTTTATTCTGCCCAAATGCTAAAAGCCTGCCGGTCCTGCGGGGAGTGAAGGGCCATATGTTGACACCCCGTCCGTCTATGCTATCAAGAATAGCTTTATAATACAATTAGCTTAATTATTAAATCGACAGCTTATGAAAAATTTTTACAAGACATAGATGATGCCTGCCTGTTTTTTCTGAAAGCGATATGTGTCATTCTGCCGTGGTCGCTTTTTTTCGGCCTTATCATTTTTGTGGCAAATATCACCGAAAAAACATCCGATTGGCGCACCGTGACCGTTACCGGACGAACCGAGATTCAGATTTCTGTTCCTTTCAACGGCAATGAGACCGAAGCTCATCTGAAATTCTCGGACGGCAGCGAATGAGCCGGCTCTTTCAGCCAAAGCCGTTCTCACGAACATTTTTTGTTGCATAAGCAAAAAAATTCTCAGGTAACCTACCGTTACAACAGTTCGTACTTTAGCGGCCGCGAATGGCGATAAACAAATCGCTGACATAAAATTCTGCAACCATTTACAAAAAAAACTCCCCGAGCATTCTCAGGGAGTTTTTTTAAGTCGCAATTTAAACTGAAATTACTTCAATTCAACCTTAGCACCGGCAGCTTCAAGTTTCTTCTTGATTTCTTCGGCTTCAGCTTTCGGAGCGCTTTCTTTTACAGTCTTCGGCGCACCGTCAACCAGATCTTTGGCTTCTTTCAGACCCAACTGGGTGATTGCTCTGATTTCTTTAATGACGTTAATCTTATTGTCACCGGCAGCAACCAGAACAACTTCGAATTCGTCTTTTTCTTCTTCGGCAGCGGCAGCAGCACCACCGGCAGCAACAGCAACGGCAGCAGCGGCAGAAACGCCCCATTTTTCTTCTAACATTTTAGAAAGATCAGCAGCTTCCATAACAGTCAGGGCTGACAATTCATCAACTAATTTGGCTAAATCGGCCATTTTTTTTCTCCAATAAATAAAATTAAATCTTTTAAATTAAAAACCACAAACAAGCGGCAACCTAAGCTGCCATGTCCTTTTCCGAGTAAGCTTTGGTAACCCGGGCCAGCTGAGCGGCCGGAGCCTGCAGCAGACCGATAATCTTGGCACGCAGTTCGTCGACCGACGGAATGCTTGCCAAACGCTTGATTTCTTCAACGGAGAGAACACCGGTTCCCATAGCACCGCCGACGATAATCAGCTTTTCGTTACCTTTTGCAAATTCGACACAAGCTTTGCAGGCAGAAATCGGGTCGTTGGCAAATGCAATTGCGGTCGGACCGGTAAATTTGTCTGCCAAATCTGCAAACTTGGTATCTTTCAGAGCCAGACGAGTGATGCGGTTTTTAGTTACCTTGAACCCGGCACCGGCTTTGCGGATGTTGTTTCTCAATTCAGAAACCTCAGCCACGGTAAGCCCTTTATAATGAGAGATTACCACAACTTCGGAATCATCAAACAACTGCTTGAGTTCATTCAGCAATTGTGTTTTTTCATCACGATTCACTTTTCTATCTCCAAACAAAACATCTAAAATCCAGATGTTATATTTTACAATTTCACCTTTGCGGCAAAACGCACGGTGAGGTTAATCTGTCCAGGAGAAAAAAACTTATATCTTCACTCCCGTCTATGCAGGATATTTAAGGTCGCCCACCTGCAGTCTTGGACAGTTTTTCAAAAAGGCCGTTGACCGAACCTTTCCGAAACGCGGGGCAGCGTTCGCCGCCCCGAAATTTTCGACGATCTTACAAGTTGGCAAGATCTACATGCACACCGGCACCCATGGTCGAACTGATCGAAATCTTTTTCAGATAAGTTCCTTTGGCCCCCGACGGCTTGGCCTTGATAACAGCGTCGATCAAAGCCTTGGCATTTTCATAAATAGCTTCTTCGCTAAAGCTTACTTTACCGACACCAGCATGAACAATACCGGTCTTTTCGGCACGATACTGAACTTCACCGGCTTTTGCTTTCTTAACCGCACCGGCAACATCCATGGTAACCGTACCCAATTTCGGGTTCGGCATCAGGCCTTTCGGTCCCAGAACGCGGGCAACGCGACCGGCCAACCCCATCATATCCGGGGTGGCGATGCAGCGATCAAAGTCAATTTTACCGGCCAAGATCGAGTCAATCAGATTTTCGGCGCCAACGACATCGGCACCGGCAGCTTTTGCTTCATCGGCTTTTTCACCCTGAGCCAAAACGGCAACGCGGACAGTTTTACCGGTTCCGTTCGGCAGCGAGCAAACACCGCGAACCATCTGGTCAGCATATTTCGGATCAATACCCAGGTTAATCGCCAAATCGACAGTTTCGTCAAATTTGGCATTCGCATTTTCCTTAACCAGCTTAACGGCATCCTTCAAAGAATACAGCTTAGACTTTTCAATGGTTTTATATGCGTTTTCAATTCTTTTTCCTGCCATTGTCCTACTCCACAACCTTTACACCCATCGAAACAGCCTGACCTTTTACCATATTCATGGCGGCTTCAACTGTTGCACAGTTCAAATCCGGCATTTTGGCTTCGGCGATTTCTTTTACCTGAGCCATCGTAATCTGTCCGACGAAAACCTTACCCGGTTCTTTGGAAGCAGACTTAATTTTAGCAGCCTGTTTAATATAATAAGCAACCGGCGGAAGCTTGGTGATAAAAGTAAACGACTTATCTTCGTAAGCGGTGATAACGACCGGTACCGGAATACCCGGTTCCATTTTCTGGGTTGCTGCATTGAAAGCTTTGCAGAATTCCATAATATTCAAGCCTTTCTGGCCCAAAGCAGGACCGACCGGCGGAGAAGGATTAGCCTTTCCGGCGGGGATTTGCAGCTTGATTAATCCTAAAATCTTCTTTTTAGATTTAACAGCCATTTTAATACCTCACTTTACAGGTTTGTGGTAAGATTATGGCGAATCCCCCACAAATTGTGAAAATAAACAAATTTTCATCAAGAAAGGATCTGCCCCTCTTAATGATTCGCCTTTGTATACCACAATCAATTCTTTTTGCAAGCTTTTTCTTCATATCAAATATTCTTTTTTCCTAAGCTGCCGATATCTGCTGTTGACAATTTTGATTCAATCACATATCCTTGATTCTACAATTATCAATTATTTTCACTAATACTTTAAAAACATGAAAACAGAAAGAGTTATTTACTGTGTGGCGCAAGATGAAAACATCAACATTTTCGCCGCCTCATTGGCAACCCTTTCCCTCGCGGGGAAAAGCATCATCGCTAAATTCGGTGCAACCGTTATGTACATTTCGCCGGGATCTATCCAAATGGAAATTCTGCAAATGTTCCATCATGCCGAATACAACGGTGCAGCAATGCAACTGGTCGGCAACCTCTGACCTTTCACCGTTGCATCCGTTCAAAAACACTGCTGTCTTCCGACCGCAGTGTTTTTTAGTTTCCGGCAGTTGTTCACTGCTTAGTTTTTTAAAACACAAAACGGATCCCCGGTATTCCGAAGATCCGCTTATTATTCTTTCTCCCGACTACTTCAGTTCCGAGGTGCAGTGCGGGCAACGAACAGCCTTTACCGGAATTTCCGAACAGCAATACGGGCACTCTTTCGTCGTCGGCGCCGTCGCTGCGGCTTCTTCCGCTTCTTTGTTTTCAAGCGAACCCTGAACTTTGTTGATACCCTTGATCAGTACAAATACGGCAAAGGCAACAATAATAAAACTGATGACCGCATTTAAAAAACTGCCGAGATTCAATGTCGTTGCTCCGGCTTGAACAGCCTGTGCCAGCGAAGCATAGCTGCCTTCGTGTCCGGGAACGTCTTTCAACACAAAAAAGAGGTTGGAAAAATCCATCGTACCGAGCAGCACCCCGATCGGCGGCATAATGACGTCTTTGACCATTGAATCGACGATTTTACCGAAAGCAGCGCCGATAATGATACCGACCGCCATATCAATAACGTTGCCGCGCATGGCAAATTTCTTAAATTCCGAAAAAAAAGACTTTAACATATTCTTCTCCTGCGATTTTTGTTAATGTATCCTAATCCGCAAAAAAAGATTATCAACCCTCAGGCATAATCTTTTTTTGCTTTGATGTAAAAAGCCGCCTTAAAACAACGGCGGCTCAAAACTTAACTGACTTTTTCAACTTGATTGAACTCAAGTTCAACCGGTGTCGAACGTCCGAAGATCGATACCGAAAGTTTCAGACGCGATTTTTCTGCATCCACTTCCTCGACCAAACCGATGAACGAAGCAAACGGGCCGTCACAAACGCGAACCTGTTCACCGATTTCGAAGTTGACAACGGTCTGCGGGCGCTCAACGCCTTCTTCAACCTGTTTGATAATGCGATGGGCTTCGGCATCCGAAATTGCCTGCGGTTTGTTGCGCGATCCCAGAAAACCGGTTACCCGCGGCGTATTCTTAACCACGTGCCAACTGTCATCAGACATTTCCATTCTCACCAGCACGTAACCGGGAAAAAACTTGCGTTCCGAATTGACTTTGGCACCTTTTTTAATTTCGACGATATTTTCGGTCGGAACCATCACTTCCAGAATCTTATCTTCCATATTTTTCAAAACCGCCTGTTCGCGGAGCGATTCGGCAACCTTTTTTTCCGAACCCGAATACACATGTACGACATACCAATGAGCAGCCATTGCCACTTTCTCCTAACCAAAAATCAATTTAACGATAAAGCCGAACACCTGATCGACACAGAAGAAAAAGGCAGCAGCAATTGCCACCAGAATCAACACCATAACCGAAGTCTGAATCACTTCCTTATTGGTCGGCCACGTAACTTTTTTAATTTCCTGTTTTACTTGCCTGAAAAACAAAACCGGACTAACTTTTGCCATCAACTTCATCCACTCAAAAAATTTTAAAACAACGCCCACATGACGTGAACGGACAGCCTCATTTTACCGGTCGCGGCATCTGATCGGAATTTTCCGAACACCAAACCGCACCGCCGGCCAAGACTGTCTGATTTTTCAGCAACATAAACTATTAAAAGCAATATTGCAACATCTTTTTTCAAAAATTGCCCAGACGAATCTCTGCAAAATATACGGCATGCCGCCGGCTTTTATCCCGGTAAAAGCGTCGTTGCAACGGCAATACGGCAAATTTTGTACATTTTTTCACAAATAGATTGATTAAATCACCCGGCGGGGCTATAATTATCGGAAATCAATTACTTCTTGCGGGAAAAACAATGTCCAACTCAAAATCACCTCAAATTGCAGCGGCGGCCGCCCTGATCATGACAGCGGGAAACGGCGGCGACCTTCAGGCAGCCCAATTGATGGAACAAATGAACCAGCGCCTGCAAAACAAAATGGAAAAATACGCCGCCCAAAAACAAAAAGACGATTCCGCCGCAAGTTTTAAGGAAGAAGCCGCCAAAATGGGACTGGAAGTCAACGACAGCATTCCCGACCAAAAAACGTCTTCTTATACCGTCACTCAAGACAGCACCACCGTGGAAGACACCTATAACAACGGCAAAACCAAAAATTCGGCAACAATTAACGTCTCGCGCACCGTCGATACAGTCGAGCCCAACGCTTCGATCATCAGCACCACCGTTCGCACCGACGAAGAAGAACTGAGCCGTCGCGGACAAACCACTTCTACCGTAACAACCACCGCCAACACCCTTGAAAAATTCAACAGCTTCGGCGGCAACAGCAAACAGGAGACAAATTTTTCTCACACGCGTAAACTTGACCGTCAGGGACGGTTGCGCTCGGAAGGAACAACCCGTCTCCAAAACACCGTAGACGAAGCCGGCGCGCTTGATATCAGCCATGGCTATAATGCTGCCCACGGTTATGGCAATTTGCAGAGCCAAAGCAGAGAATTTGATGCCAAGGGCCGGACCACTTCCGAAAAAGACCATTATGAACATCACGGTACCTCTTCTTCTGTCAGCGACATACAGCTAAATACTCGGCGCGGCACCGATTTGGAAGAATTGTCTTCCGAAAGTATGAAGGGGTTGAAAAATTACACCCAGGTTGAGGCACAAAAAAACGGTCAGAATCCAGCCACAGCTGAGATTAAAACCGACCGCTACGATAAGAACGGCAAGCTAAAAAAATCCCTATGGGGACACATCTGCGAAGGCGCGAAAGAATTTTACAGCAAAATTAAACAAGGCAAAAATAGAGACAAGGCTGTTGAAGTGATTTCGGAAAACGGTGAAACAAGCGGTACCCGGATGGTTACCCGCAATGACGGCACCGTTAAAAAAACACCCCTCAGTGACCGCGCCGCCATCCGCCATCTGAAAAAGTTGCGCAACGGTGTTAACGAAAACCTCGAACAGCTTACCGGCGCCGAAAACATGGAAGAATATATCGGCAGAATCCCCGATGTTGACCAGGAAAAAAGAGCGCCTTTGGGATTGGCCTTTGAAAAACACGATCCAAACAAAATCAATGAAGCCCGTGGCACTCTGGATACCGAAAACGGCAAAAAACTGGATTATAAAAAACAGATTTCGGCAACCGACATCATGAATCATATCGTCCAGACCAAACTGCAAAAAGGCGAATAAACGCCGATCCGCTTAATCTGTCACTTTCTTCCCAATTCTCAAAGTCCGGCGTAAAACGGCAGATTTTTATCTTGGGCTCTATAGATTTATTTAAGTTTTCCCTCTTTTCCGGATATACAGCCGCGTATCCAGGGCGTCAGAGCCCCTCATATCATCAGCCGTGCGCATGCAACTCAAAATTTATACCGATCGCTGTCTTGGACGGATGGCGACTGAATTTCGCCTTTGTTTCTTAACAAACTTCATAAATGGTACTTGTTTTTGTCCAACTGTTAAGTTATTATTATTTTAAAAGTTTGTTTTGGAAGTAATAAAATGACTGATAATGTTTCTGTAACCGGATTGAGCGCAACCGACCGCAAGGCTCTTTTCACGGCTTTTCCCGATTTAAACCGGCTCTTTCCGGCGGATATCGAAAACGAATATATCGTCCAATATATGGAACATATCGCCAAATCATGCGGCATCAAAAACGGTGCGGCGCGGGTTTTGGAATTTGCCGCCGTTGCCGCCGCGGCTAAGCTTCGCGTCAAAATCGCGCAAGGAACTTTTTCCGCCGCCGATATTGAAGGCATGGACGGTTCTCTAAAAAACGATGCCCTGCCCGGCGCCGAAGCATTTAAACAACGCTTGCGGAAAGGCAACGTACAGCCCGCGGTTAACCCGGCACTGTATTCCCAAATCAGCAACATGGATTTTAACACCGTCATTTCGATGCTGCCGATGCAAGACCAGCTCTGCAAACAATGGGGGATGCTGCTCAAGGCGGGTAAAGCCCGTAGCATTTTGACAAGTGAATTGCAGTCGCGTTATACCTGTCTTGAGTTTTTGGGCGGCAACGAAACCAAAAGCGGGATGGGGCTTAAGGCCGGCGAGTTCAACCAGACGATCGGACGCCGGCTGATCAACGGTTCCACCGCCGAGGGCGACGACAATGACATTTTTAAAGCTTTTACCTCTTTGTATATGCTGTCCAACGCCTTGCAGGCAAAATCGTTTTTTGAGCTGGGCAAGACCTTCCCCGAACTAGAACAGAAAATCCGGCGGGAAACGCAGTTTTTCAGAAGACACGCTGCCGAAGCCTTGGCCGTCTCGAATATTTGCGCTCAAAAAGGCTTCAAAATCAACAACATAGAACAATTAAAGTTGGTTATACAATCCGAAGAAATCAAAAATTACGCCTACGGCGCTCATCTGTCGGTTTTAGACATGTATGCGTTGCCCGACGTTAAAAACGGAAGATGCGCCGCAATCACTCCCCGTCAAACGGATGAAAATCCAGCTCCGGCCCAAAGTGACATTGCCCAAAAGATCAAACAAATTTGCTGTTCTTCCGACAGCCGTTCTTTCACAAACCCGAAAGAAAGAGAATAATATGGCATCTTGCAAGCTCGAAGACATTCCTTACATGCTCAGCGAACTCTGCCGTTTTTTTGACGCCGACGCATTGCAAAAGCTGGTGCGGCTGGCAGCAAAAATCGAAACGGACGATAATCTTAAAAAAGACTATCTCAAAATGCTTCAACAAAAATATCTCCGTGAGCTGCCCTCGATACTGAACGGCAGCTACCCCAAACAGTCTTTGGAAGAATTGCACAATGCCGTTTTTCCCCAACGTGTCTGCCGGCAACTGTTTGGTACAGAAAATCAACAAAACGGCGAACCAGACCCCAAACGCAAAACAACGCTCATGTTAGAGAAGATAAAAAGGCTGAAATCTCAATAGAGGTCGTCCCTTACAAACAAAAAAATATCGAAAGAAAGCCTTTTTAACCATAGCTTTCTCAACAATTTATGTTGATCTTCTCCCTTAGTGCCGCCGTTGACGCCACAGTTCAAACAAAACATACAGCATCAATAAGACAATTAAGGCAGCCACCCACCAATCCATCCAAGTACCGAAATAAAACGCCTGCTTAAACTGAACATAAATATAAAAAGCAGCCGCGGCAAACCCGACGGCAAAAATAATCGCCAGGCCCACCAACCCTAAACCGTTTTCGAGATATTTCCATATTTTTTTCATCAAAGGCACCTGCATCGTTTCATCACGACAAATATTGTATCATAAAGAGAACCGGCAAACAATAACACCGGCCGCAACCGAAATCTTTTTTACCGGTTAAACTCGTCAAACCCGCTTTTACCCCGCTGCTACACGACTTTTAATTATGCCCAGAAACACCGACCCCTGACGACTCTTTTTCCGCCGGAACGACTACCTGCCACCGTCGTTATAATTTGGCACATATCCAAAATTCTTTAAATTTTCTTTTGATACGGACCAAGGTTTGCCCGCTGTTGTCTTTTTCGATGCCAATCCTCGATGAGCTTTAATCTGTTCAACTATATTTTTCTTTTCCGGAATCTTATTCTGGTTTTCATTTTCTAAAGATTTAAAACTATTTCTTTGGACTTTACGCATATATTTATAAGCTAAAATAAAATTTGTTCTCCGATATTTGCCATCCGGGGAATAAAACATTTTCGTATCCAACTTCTTTTTCTTCTTGTCCTGGTAGTCTTTTCCCATAAACTTGCTAAATCCTTTAGAGCTTACCCCCGCATTAGCAAGTAATGAAGCGCCCAAAATATCGGCCGCAGTTTCACAACCATCCATATATTTTGTTTCTGCTCCTTTAGGACGCTGACTGAATTCCAATGCATGTCCCAACTCATGTGCCAGAATCTCCGGCAACACCTCATCCCCGGTTTTATTTAAATCACAAATACAAATGACAATTTGATTTTTAGCGCCTTTTTGCTGTGCTCTTTTGAAAGAACAGCTTCCGTTCGGTTCTTTCCACTTGCTCAAAACTCTGTAATGGATTTCGCTGTTCTCCAGCAATTTTTTTAATTCTTTGGCTACATTAGAATCATTAGCCGTAAATTTTTTTATTAAGTCCTCAATTTTTTTAACACCTTCCTGATGTTCCTTACTATTTAAGGAATAGGCCTTATTGCTTGGAAAATCTTCATCCGCTTTCCAGTCTGGAAATTGACTTAAATCATCCTGATCATAAATTTTTTTCCCGCGTTTTTCAGCCATACGAAGTCCGCTGCCAAAGGGGAAATGGCATACCTTTTATTTCCTTCATCACTGACAACACGTCCCTGCAGTTCGTTTTTTTCTTTCTCAGGCAGTTCTTCACAACATCTGCCGACAACATTTTGCAAGTGTTGTTCCAAATCAAACTTTGCTTTTAAAGAAAAGATACCCAACTCAATTTATCTCCATATAAATAAAACGCTTTATATATTATAGTATAAAACAGACCTAAAAGCAAATTAAAACAGCAAGTGACAATTACCGAAATCAGAAGCGTTGTCGAAAAAACCTCGGCACCCCCCTTTATGATCGTTGTAACGGTCTGTATGACTGGGCTTATGATAAAAAACGCTGCATAATCTGTGGGTTTCGCCGGTGTACAGCTACGCCGATCTGAAAGCTCCGGTTGACATGGATACCGATATCTACGGTTTAGAAGCCGGTGCCGACATTTTGATGGATATTCATAACAGATACGGTGCTTTTGCTTCATATCGTCAGGACAATTATGACCTGAATGGTAAAACAGATCGCCATAACTCCACAACAGGCAGCGAAATTGATATCGACAGCTATCTGGCCGGTATGTAGTATCGTTATACCAACAGAAGTCTGTGGGCAGCAGCAGTTGCTTACGGCGGCATTCAAAAAGCCGACATCAAATCCGACGATGGTATCAGAACCGATACGGATGCGACCGAATTTGGTTTGAGTGTGAATGCCGGTTATGCTTATTCGCTGAGCAAAACTTGGGTTGTTGAATCGACTTTGGGTGCAAATTATACCCAAATCTCGTATGACAACATCAGCGATAACTACGGCAAAAAAGGAAAATTTGACGATGCTTCTCAAATTGAATTGGAAACCGGTCTTAAATTTGAAAAACTGATTGAAAACGACAACGGTTACAGCAAGGTTTATATTAAACCGAGCATTATCCAAACCATCGTTGACGGTGAGCGGATTCAAATGAACGGCCTCAACAATCCTGATACCATGAAAAATATGACGCTAGGCAAAGCAGAAGTAGGCTTCAGCGCTTCTGTTAATGATAAGCTGACGGCTTTCGGCGCGGCATATTATGTTTACGGAAAAGATTATGATGCGGCGTCAATCAGTCTTGGATTGAATTACGCCTTCTAACCCGCCCGTTATTTTATAAGTCAAAGCCCGTTTCTATCTAAAAGAAACGGGCTTTTTCACAATCAGAAAAAAGTCGCTTTTCAACGACTTCATCTTGAACGGCAGAACACATAAGGCAATACACAGACTTTGTACTTACTCCTCGCTTTCCAAAAAGATAATTTCTTTTCCTTTTGTCTGAGCATACTCAATTTCGTTTTTTGTGCTGCTCCCTATATACCCGTTTTTATTTATAACAAAAATTGCATCAGACAAATCTATCCTTTTTTTGTGAGCTTCGGCAAAACTTTTCCGCTGTTCAGAAGTATAAATGCTCAAATCGGCACTGTTTGGATAAGCCATGTTGTTTTATCCGATAAGGCTTATTTATATGCCAATATGTTTTTTCCTGAAACAAAAACAGATAAGGAACTAATAGAAGTTATAATAAATAAAGGTATGAAAGATAGCAAAACAGGACTTTGTAACGCTGAAATACTTAGCCAGCTTATTTTTACACGCAGACCAGATTTGGAATTTTCCGAAAATTGAGCAAAAACAGAAGATTTTAAAATTGCTTTGTTCGGAAATTTTATTAGACGGGAAAAACATAGTTATTTCAATAAGAAAGCCTATCTCAGCACTAGCTGAAATAGGCTCCTGTCAAAAATGGCAGGGGCAGTAAGATTCGAACTCACGACCCTCGGTTTTGGAGACCGATGTCTTGATTAAATAGCACATTGTTTTTATTTAATTTTATTATCTTATTCTGACTTTAATTTTTTTCCATTCTGACTTTTATCTTTTTAAAAGAACAAAAAAGAGCTTAATTGCACACTTCCAATTCCTGCCGCAATTTGTCAATCCGCCCGATCCATTCCCAAGTGT
>OHPL01000291.1_pt1 | contig 34446 bp, 32 predicted proteins | sample 1577711 | NCBI WGS metagenome assembly OHPL01 (sample SAMEA3879538, study PRJEB24766) | human gut metagenome | biome: human-associated habitat; feature: feces | place: USA | collected 1985/1987
ATCAAGGGCAAGAAGGGCGACACCGTGTTCGATACCGATGAAGGCCCCCGTCTGACCCCGGTCGAGAAGCTGGGCACCCTGAAGCCTGCCTTCACCAAGGACGGCATCGTGACCGCCGGCAACTCTTCCGCCATCAACGACGGCGCTGCTGCTCTGGTCGTGATGAGCGAGGAGAAGGCCAAGGAGCTGGGCGTCACCCCGCTGGCAACCTGGGTCGCTGGCGCTCTGGCCGGTGTTGAGCCCGAAGTCATGGGTCTGGGCCCCATCGCTGCAACCAAGAAGGTCATGGCAAAGACCGGCCTGACTGTTGCTGACATGGATCTGATCGAGGCCAACGAGGCATTTGCTGCTCAGTCTGTGGCTGTCAGCCAGGCTCTGAACTTTGATATGAACAAGGTCAACGTCAACGGCGGCGCAATCGCTCTGGGCCACCCGGTCGGCGCTTCCGGCGCTCGTATCCTGGTCACCCTGCTGTATGCAATGAAGCACCGTGGTGCCCACAAGGGTCTGGCTACCCTGTGCATCGGCGGCGGCATGGGCTGCGCTACCATCGTCGAAATGGACTAAACGCTGGAGGCACTCCAGATATCAGGATCGCCCGCGCAGGCGGACTTCTCCTGCGCGGGGCTGTTCTGAAACGAAGAATAAGACTTTGAATGGAGGTCTTCACAATGGCATTTGTTAAAACCGAAGTGCAGGGTGCTGTCGAGATCATCACCATCGACCGCCCCAAGGCACTGAACGCACTGAACCCTGAAGTTCTGGCAGACCTGAAGGCAGCTTTTGAGGCTGTCGATCAGGACGCCATCCGCTGCATCGTTCTGACCGGCGAAGGCGACAAGAGCTTCGTGGCCGGTGCAGACATCGGTTCCATGAGCACCATGACCAAGGCAGAGGGCGAGGCCTTCGGCAAGCTGGGCAATGATGTCTTCCTGATGATCGAGCATTTCCCCATCCCTGTGATCGCAGCCGTCAACGGCTTCGCACTGGGCGGCGGCAATGAGCTGGCCATGAGCTGCGACATCCGCATCTGCTCGGACAACGCCGTCTTCGGCCAGCCGGAAGTCGGTCTGGGCATCACGCCGGGCTTCGGCGGCACCCAGCGCCTGGCACGTCTCGTCGGCATGGGCATGGCAAAGCAGCTGGTCTATTCGGCCCTGAACATCAAGGCCGATGAGGCTTACCGCATCGGTCTGGTCAACGCCGTGTATCCTCAGGCTGAGCTGATGGAGAACGTCCTGAAGCTGGCCAACAAGATCGCAAAGAACGCCCCCATTGCAGTGCGCAACTGCAAGAAGGCCATCAACGACGGCATCAGCCTCCCCATTGAGAAGGCAGTCGAGGTTGAGGAAAAGCTGTTCGGCGACTGCTTCGAGACCCACGACCAGAAGGAAGGCATGGCCTGCTTCCTGTCCCGTGAGAAACCGAAGCCCAAGGCTGTTTTCACCAACAACTGAGAAGTACATTTGAATTTGTAATCTGAACCCTTCTGCATCCCGGTTCCTGCCGGAGAGGGAACCGGTGAGCAGGGGGATATGAATAAAGGAGAGATATCCTATGAAGATCGGTGTTATTGGCGCTGGCACGATGGGCCAGGGCATTGCAAAGGCATTCGCTCAGGTCGAGGGCAACAGCGTTGCTCTGTGCGACATTAAGCAGGAGTGGGCCGAGAAGGGCCTGGCAAAGATCAAGGCTGGCTATGACAAGCTGGTCGCAAAGGGCAAGATCCCCCAGGAGAAGGCGGACGCAATCGTCGCCGCCATCAAGCCGGGCCTGAAGGAAGACCTGTGTGCAGACTGCGACCTGGTCGTCGAGGCTGCATTCGAGGACATGAAGGTCAAGCAGACCACCTTTGGTGAGCTGGACAAGATCTGCAAGCCGGAGTGCATCTTTGCTTCCAACACTTCTTCTCTGTCCATCACCGAGATCGGCAAGGGCCTGAGCCGCCCGCTGGTCGGCATGCACTTCTTCAACCCCGCCGACCGCATGAAGCTGATCGAGGTCATCGCAGGTTGCAACACTCCTGCTGAGACCGTTGAGAAGATCAAGGAGATCTCGGTCGCCATCGGCAAGAACCCCGTTCAGGTCAACGAGGCAGCCGGCTTCGTCGTCAACCGCATCCTGATCCCCATGATCAACGAAGCAGCCTTCATCAAGATGGAGGGCGTTTCCGACATTGCTGGCATCGACACTGCTATGAAGCTGGGTGCAAACCACCCCATGGGACCCCTGGAGCTGGGCGACTTCATCGGCCTGGATATCTGCCTGGCCATTATGGACGTCCTGTACCACGAGACCGGCGACAGCAAGTATCGTGCTTGCCCGCTGATCCGTAAGATGGTTCGCGGCGGCAACCTGGGCTGCAAGACTGGCAAGGGCTTCTACGTTTACAACGCAGACCGCACCAAGACCCCTGTCGACGAGCTGTAAATTAGTTTGAAATTTCTCTCGGTCGTCCCGAAGAAAACGGCCGGGAGGAATTTGTTTGCACAGGACATGAGTGTAGCTGCCCTGTGCTGAAAGAAAAACATCCGTTAGGAGGATATAGCGATGGATTTTACTCTGTCCAAGCAGCAGCAGATGGTGCAGAAAATGTACCGCGAGTTTGCTGAAAACGAAGTCAAGCCTCTGGCTAAGAAAGTTGATGCAGAAGAGTACTTCCCCAAAGAGACCGTCGAAAAGATGGGCAAGCTGGGCATGATGGGTATTTACTTCCCCACCTCTGTCGGCGGTGCAGGCGGCGACGTGCTGTCCTACGTCATGGCAGTGGAAGAGCTGAGCAAGGTCTGCGGCACCACCGGTGTCATCGTCTCTGCTCACACCAGCCTGTGTGCTGCTCCCATTTATGAGAACGGTACCCCGGAGCAGAAGGCAAAGTATCTGCCCAAGCTGTGCAGCGGCGAGTGGCTGGGTGCATTCGGCCTGACCGAGCCGGGTGCCGGCACCGATGCACAGGGCCAGCAGACCATTGCAAAGGAAGAGGATGACTGCTGGGTGCTGAACGGCTCCAAGATCTTCATCACCAATGCAGGGTTCGCCGATGTCTTCATCGTCATCGCAGTCACCGACCATGTGCTGGACAAGAAGGGCCGCCCCACCAAGCTGTGCTCCGCCTTCATCGTCGAGCGTACCGATCCGGGCTTCTCGGTCGGCAAGGCTGAGGACAAGATGGGCATCCGCGGTTCCTCTACCTGCGAGCTGATCTTCGAGGACTGCCGCATCCCGAAGGACCGTATGCTGGGTGTACGTGGCAAGGGCTTCCAGCTGGCAATGGCCACTCTGGACGGCGGCCGTATCGGCATCGCTTCCCAGGCTCTGGGCATCGCCGAGGGCGCTCTGGATGAGACCGTTGCTTACGTCAAGGAGCGCAAGCAGTTCGGCCGCCCCATCGCTGCATTCCAGAACACCCAGTTCGAGCTGGCTGAGATGAAGGCCCGCATCGAGGCTGCAAAGTATCTGGTCTACGCTGCCGCTCTGAAGAAGCAGGAAGCTATGAATGGCGCAAAGGTCCGCTACAGCGTCGAGGCTGCTCAGGCTAAGCTCATCGCAGCCCGCACCGCAAGCGACGTGACCCGCCGCTGCCTGCAGCTGTTCGGTGGCTACGGCTACACCCGTGACTACCCCATCGAGCGCATGATGCGTGATGCCAAGATCACTGAGATCTACGAGGGCACCAGCGAAGTGCAGATGATGGTCATTTCCGGCGCGCTGCTGAAGTAAGGGAGGCAAGATTTACAATGAAAGCAATCGTTTGTGTAAAGCAGGTTCCTGATACCTCCGGTAAGGTGTCCGTCAAGCCGGATGGCACCCTGGACCGTGCCTCTATGGCAACCATTACCAACCCCGATGACCTGAACGCTCTGGAGGCTGCTCTGAAGCTCAAGGACGCCACCGGCTGCGAAGTCGTTGTCGTCACCATGGGCCCGCCGCCGGCCGAAGGGATGCTGCGTGAGCTGCTGGCCCGCGGTGCCGACAAGGCCGTTCTGGTCTCCGGCCGTGAGTTCGGCGGTTCCGATACCTTCGCGACCAGCCAGATCCTGGCCGCTGCCGTCAACAAGATCGGCGTTGGCCCGGAGGATGTCGTCTTCTGCGGCCGTCAGGCAATTGATGGCGATACCGCACAGGTCGGCCCCCAGATCGCTGAAAAGCTGCATCTGCCCCAGGTCACCTACGTTGCCGACATCCAGAAGGATGGCAACACCCTGACCGTGAAGCGTATGCTGGAAGACGGCTACATGATGGTCAAGGTGCAGACTCCCTGCCTGCTGACCTGCATCAAGGAGCTGAACGAGCCCCGTTACATGAGCGTCAACGGCATCTTCACCTGCTACGACAAGCCGATGGAAGTGTTCGATTACAACGCTCTGAAGGACGATCCGCTGATCGAGGTCGATACCATCGGTCTGAAGGGTTCTCCGACGAACGTCTTCAAGTCCTTCACTCCTCCGCAGAAGGGCGCAGGCACTATGCTGACTGGCGACGATACCGCTGCACAGCTGGCTGGTATCCTGGCCAAGAAGCACCTGATCTGATGAAAGGAGCATAGGATTACAATGGCTGATTTTAACGATTACAAGGGCGTTTGGGTCTTCTGTGAGCAGCGCCAGGGCAAACTGATGTCCACCGATTTCGAGCTGGTCAGCGAGGCTCGCAAGCTGGCTGACGAGCTGGGCTGCGAGGTCACCGGCCTGCTGCTGGGCGACAACGTGGATGGCATCGCCAAAGAGCTGGGCGGCTATGGTGCCGATCAGGTCATGGTCTGCGACAGCCCGCTGCTGAAGGACTACACCACCGACGCATACGCCAAGGTCGTCTGTGATATGGTCAATGCGTACAAGCCTGAGGTCCTGCTGATCGGCGCGACCAACATTGGCCGCGACCTGGGCCCCCGCTGCGCAGCCCGCCTGCACACCGGCCTGACCGCAGATGCGACCCATCTGGACATCGACACTGCAAAGTACATCGATTTCCTGAAGGAGAGCTCCACCATCGACCTGTCCAAGCAGAAGTTCGATATGGAAGACCGCAACCTGAAGATGACCCGTCCCGCATTCGGCGGCCATCTGATGGCTACCATCATCTGCCCCCGTTTCCGTCCGCAGATGTCCACCGTTCGTCCCGGCGTCATGAAGAAGGCTCCCTTCGATCAGGCCAAGGCTGATGCCTGCCAGATCGTGAAGCCCGCCTTTGAGCTGGTTGCTTCCGACATCAAGACCGAGGTCCTGAGCGTCGAGAAGGCTGCTGAGAAGCTGGTCGATCTGATCGGTGCCGACGTCATCGTCTCGGTCGGCCGCGGCATCAGCAAGGATGTCAACAAGGGCATCGAGCTGGCCGAGCAGCTGGCTGCTGCTCTGGGCGGCGGCGTGGTCGGCGCATCCCGTGCCGTCACCGATGCAGGCTGGATGACCGCTGACCATCAGGTCGGCCAGACCGGCAAGACCGTCCACCCCAAGATCTACGTTGCTCTGGGTATTTCCGGTGCCATCCAGCACACCGCTGGTATGCAGGATTCCGAGTGCATCATCGCCGTCAATAAGAACGAGTCTGCACCCATCTTCGGTGTGGCAGATTACGGCATCGTCGGCGATCTGTTCAAGGTCGTGCCGGAGCTCATCAAGCAGGTCGAGGCAGCCAAGGCCGCTGAATAATTTGATCTTCTGAGATCCTGATTTGTGGAACATCGCCGCACAGTGGAAACGCTGTGCGGCGGTGTTTTTTTGCGCAGGATAAACAGCATCTGTTCCTGCTTGACAGAGGGATAGAATCATGCTACTATGAAATTGGTATAGCTGTAAAAAGGAGGAATCTCAATGAAACGTGCAAAAACGCTTTTCGTCAGTCTTGCGGCCGGTGCGCTGGCGCTGAGTCTGCTGACATCGTGCAGCGGGATGGAGTATCCCTCCACCAGTCCGGGTGGGCACGGCTCCAATGGAACGGGTGGAACATCCAGCGGAACGATGACAGGTGGAAACGGCTCCAATGGAACGGGAAATAATGCGCTGAAAGACCCAAACCAGAATTTGGAAGCGTACCGTCAGGAAGTAGCGCGCCTGATTAACATAGAACGTGCGAAGTTGGGCTATGATCCGTTAGGAATTGATAATGTGGAATTAACAGCTGAAGCACAAAATCGAGCACGGGAACTGCCAAGTAATTGTACGTGGAAGTATTGCTATGAGCATGTTTATGCAGGTACTTCTATTATGACACCGCAGGATTTGATGGACCGCATTCTGGACGCAGGTAGTATGTACTATTGTTTTGAATCGGATACAAAAATTGGTATAGGTTTCTATTATAATCCGAATTCAAAATATCAATATTATTGGGATATTTTGCTGGCAACAGAGTATTATCCGGAATCTTCGCTTTCTACGCGTGAGGCATATCAGAAGCAGGTATTGGATTATCTGAACCAGTATCGAGAGGGCTTGGATCTTCCGCGTTTAACGATGGATGACACGCTGAAGAAAACAGCGCAAGAAAATGCAGAAATGTATCTGGGAGGAGATACGCCGAATTCTGGATATAGTTTTGCCGGATGCAATTTAAGGCCGTCGGAGGCAGCAACATATCTTGAGGAAAGAGCACGTCGTTATTTGGATGATGCTCGGTATACAAGAATTGGTATTGGCTTTTCTCATATAGAGACAAACGGAATCACGAATTACTGGAATGTTATCTTCCAGAAGGGTGAAGAAAGTAATGGCTCTGGCAGTTCTGGCGGTACGGGTGGAGATGAAGAAAATTCTGTTTCGATGGATCGTGTCAGCCCAAAGACAGAAGAATATCGGAAAGATATTTTGAGAAGAGTCAATGTGGCGCGGCATAATGAAGGACTTGACCCGGTTACGATGAACGATACTAATCTGATTTCCGCAGCGCAGCGGCGTGCAAATGAACTGGTACTTCGATATGACCCCAATCATCTGCGTCCAGATGGAAGAAAATGCTTTACGGTGCTTCCGGAATATAATGTCAAGTATATGTATGCAGGAGAGAATATTGCAGAAGGTCAGAATGGCCCGATCAATGTAATGTATGATTGGCTGAACTCGCCGGGTCATCGAGCAAATATTTTGAATCCTGATTTTCACAAGATCGGTATTGGTGTCTATTATGATGTGGACAGTGGAAAATACTACTGGGTGCAGATATTTACCGATTAAGCAACAAATATGAGAGAAGGCCGCCGCACAGTGGAAACGCTGTGCGGCGGTGTTTTTTGCGCATATCTGCCCGCCGCAGCGCATACAGTCTGGTATGTGCCATGCCAAACGGACAGGAAAGGAGCGCACAGGATGGAACTGAAGGTCTTTCGGGATGCGCTGCCCGCTGCGGGTGCGAACTGCACCGTCAAGGCGGAGCTCCCGCTGGAAACGGAGATCCTGATCTCCGATTATCTTCCGCCGGTGTTCAAGCTGGTCAAATGCTTTGCGAAACCGGTGGTGCTGCAAAAGCAGCTGCAGCCCGGCAAACTGACGCTGGAAGGCTATCTGCGCTGCATCGTGTATTATCAGGGCGAGGATGACGCGGGCCTCTGCCAGACGGAGCAGAAGCTGCCCTTCAACAAGGTGCTGGAACTGCCGGAGTTTGCCTTTACTGCATGGACGGCTCAGGTGGAGGGCCAGACCGAATACCTGAACTGCCGCTCAGTCACGCCCCGCCGCATCGAGGTGCGGGGAGCCTTTGGTCTGGTGGCGTCGGTCTACACCCAGCAGAAGACCGAGGTGCTCACGGCGCTGGCCGACGGCGGCATCGAGCAGCAGCTGACCACACTGGAGGGCGTCCGCCGCGCGGCTGTGCTCGACAAACTCATCACGGTGGAAGGTGAGCTGGCCTTTCCGTCGCCGCCTGCCGCCATCCTGGACATTGCCGGGACAGCCTCCCTCCACGACCTCAAGGTCCTGAATGCCAAGGCGGTGGCCAAGGGGACGCTGCACGTTCTCTGCGCCTGGCGGGCAGAAGGGGAAAGCGCCCTGCAGAGCCAGAGCCTGGACCTTCCCTTCAATCAGGTGTTGGATGTGGAGGGCCTCAGCGAAGACTGCCGCTGCCTCTGCGTGGCCGAGCCGGTCGGGTTCACGGCCACACAGGGGGAGGGGGAAGCCCCCGGCTCCCTCAGCGCCACCGTGATGCTGCGTCTGCGGGCGTGGCGGCCCTACCAGCTGCAATGTGTGGCCGATGCCTTCTCGACGCAGTTTGAGACGGAGCCTGTGATGCAGAATCTCCGCACCGAAGCGCTGCTCTGTGCCCTGAACGAGACGGCCACCCTGACCGGGTCCGGCCCGCTGCCGGATGCCGGGGCAAAGATCCTGGCCTGCTTTGCGGCCGTCGGCCCGGCGCAGCTGGTCTGGCAGGAAACCGGCTGGGTGGTGGCGGCGCGGGTCCTTGTGACGGCGTTTGGCGAGAACAGCCTGGCCGAGCTGGAAAGCTACGAAAAGCCGCTGGAGCTGGCCCTGCCCATCCCGGCCGAAGCCGCCGAGACCGCAGCGCTCTATCCGGAGTGCTGGCTCAGCGTCGAGGACCTGCAATGCAGCTGCACGGGCGGTGCGCTGGATATCTCGGTGACGGTGCGGGTGGAGGGTGCCATCCTCAGCCGCAGGCAGGCTTCCTGCGTGGGCAGCATTGCGCTGGGGGAGAAGCTGGCCTCTGCCGACCCGGAGATCTCCCTCCGCATCTATTACGCACAGGCCGGGGAAGCGCTGTTTGCCATTGCAAAACGCTACCATGTTTCGCCGGGGCAGATGCTTGCCGCAAACGACCTCGCTGAGGGCACAACGGCCATCGAAAAAGCACAGCGGCTTCTGATTCCCGGTGCATGACCATAAAAATGTCCGCACTTGTATCTCGTGTGCGGACATTTTTGCTGGTAAAGTATGACTTATGAACAAAAAGTGAACAAAAAGACAACAAGCCCTCTCCCAATTCGACACAGGCTTTGTTATAATGATTTCTGTCGTTTGAAAACCGGTTTGTTCAAAGGAGAAGTTTATGATCAAAAATATTGAGTTGGAGAAGGCGGCTTACGACTTCAAAGCCAAGATGCCCCTTCGCCAGGCGATCCCGCTGGGCCTGCAGCATGTGTTCGCCATGTTCGTCGGCAACCTGACCCCGCTGCTCATCATCACGAGCGCCTGCGGTCTGGCAGGCGGCGAGTTCGCTGACCTGCAGATCAGCCTGCTGCAGAACGCCATGTTCGTGGCCGGTATCGTCACGCTGGTGCAGCTGTTTTCCATCGGCCCGGTCGGCGGTCAGGTCCCCATCATCATGGGCACTAGCTCCGGCTTCCTGGGCGTGTTCAACAGCGTCGCGGCTTCCATGGGCGGCGGTGTGCTGGCCTATGGTGCCATCATGGGTGCGTCCATCCTGGGCGGCCTGTTCGAAACCGTGCTGGGCTTCTTCCTCAAGCCCCTGCGCAAGTTCTTCCCCTCGGTGGTCACGGGCACGGTCGTGCTGTCCATCGGTCTGTCGCTGATCTCGGTCGGCGTCAACTCCTTCGGCGGCGGCAACGCAGCCAAGGACTTCGGCTCCATGGAGAACCTGCTGCTGGCCGTCTTCGTGCTGGTGGTCATCCTGTTTTTCAAGCACTGGACCAAGGGCTTTTTGAGCTCTTCTTCCATCCTCATCGGCATCGTGGCCGGTTACATTGCCGCCTTCATCATGGGCTTTATCCTGCCCACCACCGGTGTCACCGCCGACGGTGTGGAGTTCACCAAGGCATGGGTCCTGAACTGGAATAAGGTCGCACAGGCCAGCTGGTTCGCCATCCCCAAGCTCGTCCCGGTCAAGATCATCTTCGATATGCGCGCCATCCTGCCGGTGCTCATCATGTTCATCGTCACGGCCGTTGAGACCGTCGGCGATATCTCCGGCGTGATGGAGGGCGGCATGGGCCGCGAGGCGACCGATAAGGAGCTGTCCGGCGGCGTCATCTGCGACGGTCTGGGTTCCTCCTTTGCCGCCTGCTTCGGCGTCCTGCCCAACACTTCCTTCAGCCAGAACGTTGGTCTGGTGGCCATGACCAAGGTCGTCAACCGCGGTGCACTGGCGACCGGTGCCATCTTCCTGATCCTCTGCGGCCTCATCCCCAAGCTGGGCGCACTGGTCTCCATCATGCCCCAGGCCGTTCTGGGCGGTGCAGCCGTCATGATGTTCTCTTCCATCGTGGTGTCTGGCATCCAGCTCATCACCAAGGAAAAGATGACTCCGCGCACCCTGACCATCGTTTCGGTGGCGCTGGGCGTGGGCTACGGCATGGGTGCCAACGCCAGCATTCTGGCCCATACGCCGCAGCTGTTCCAGCTGATCTGCGGCGAGTCCGGCATCGTCCCCGCAGCCTTCGTGGCCATTGTGCTCAACGTTCTGCTGCCCAAGGACGAAGAGAACGCCTGAGCTTCCTCTTCAGATCAAAAACTGTTTTAGTTCCCGCAGGGCCTCCGGTGTGTCCGCATCCAGAAGCTCTGCACGGTCTGCGGTGAACACATTGCAGACCCGCTCCGGGTAACGCCGGAGCAGCACACTGCCGCCTTTGCCTTCAGGCAGGGTGCGCAGGGCGGAAAAATAACCGCATCCAAACAGAACGGGGCTTCCGACAAGCGGTTCCGGGTCGTTTTCGGCCTGGAACGCCAGCCGGAAGATCGCCCGCTCTGTTTCTTTTTGTGTCCGGGTGTCGGCCACAAAGGCGCACACCAGCGCCTCGACCGTCTCCCGCCGCAGCAGGGGCTGGTCGCCGGGCAGAAAGATACAGCCCGCAAGGCCGGGCTGCAGAGTGAGCAGTGCTTCCAGCCCCAGCCGGACGGTGTCGTTCCGGCCCGGCAGTGCGTGGCGCAGGCAGGCCACCCCCAGCGTTTGGCAGAGCGTTTCCACCTCTGCCGACCGTGTCACGACGATGCGGCAGGCCAGCTGTGGAGTATCGGTGGCGTCCAGTGCCCGGCAGAGCAGCGGCCGCCCGCCGAAATCGGCCAGCAGCTTGTTGGAGCCAAACCGCCGGGCCAGCCCGGACGCCATGATGACACACCCGATCGGGCGAGAAATTTCAGACATGTGGATCCCTCCGCGTTGACGGTTCCGCTTCTCCCCTGGGAGCACGGCGGCAGCGCAGGGTGGACGGAACCGATAATTCTAGTGGTATTATAGCGAAAAATGTGATAAAATAAAAGCAAACAGCAAAAAAGAGAGGTACTGCGTATGATGACGATCCGGGAATACAAACGAGCGGAAAGTCTTGAAGAAGCCTGGCAGCTCAACCAGAAGAAGAACAATCGGGTCATCGGCGGCATGATCTGGCTCAAGATGGAAACGATCAACGTTGGCACCGCCATTGATCTGTCCGGTCTGGGGCTGGATACCATCGAGGAGACGGAGGAGCAGTTCTCCATCGGAGCCATGGTCACCCTGCGGCAGCTGGAGCTGGACGCCGGGCTGGCCGCATACACGAACGGAGCAGTACGGGAGTCCGTGCGGCATATCGTGGGTGTGCAGCTGCGCAACCTTGCCACCGTGGGCGGCAGCATTTACAGCCGCTTCGGGTTCTCGGATGTGCTGACCCTGTTCCTGGTACTGAACGCCTCGGTGGAGCTGTACAAGGGCGGCATCGTGCCGCTGGCCGAGTACGCCACCCGCCCCTACGACCGGGATCTCCTCGTGCGGGTGATTGTGCCGAAGGAACCGGCTGCGTTCTGCTACCAGTCGGTGCGGAACAGCCAGACCGATTTCCCGGTGCTGACCTGCGCTGCCGCCAAAACGGCCGAGGGCTATCGCTTCGCCATCGGTGCCCGGCCGGGCAAGGCAGTGCGGTTTGACCTGACGCCCAACGCGGCCGAGACGCCGGAGCTGCTGGCAGACCGCTTTGCCGCAGAAGTGCGGGCAACGATCCAGACCGAGAGCAATCTGCGCGGCAGCGCCGAATACCGCAACCATCTGGCCGGAGTTCTGGTCAAGCGTGCGGTCCGCCAGCTGGAAGGGTAACGGAAAGGAGACCACGATGCAAATCACCATCATTCTGAACGGAACCAGAGTTTCCGCCGAGGCCGCCCCGGATACTCTGCTCATCGACTTTGTCCGCAGCCACGGCTGCTACAGCGTCAAGCGCGGCTGCGAGACCGCCAACTGCGGCCTGTGCACCGTCTTTCTGGACGACAAGCCGGTGCTGTCCTGCTCGGTGCTGGCAGCCCGTGCCGACGGCCACCGCGTCACCACACTGGAGGGCCTGCAGGACGAAGCCGCAGAGTTCGGCGCGTTCATCGCCGATCAGGGAGCGGAGCAGTGCGGCTTCTGCAACCCCGGTTTCATCATGAACGCCCTGGCCCTCTTCCGCGAGAAGGAGTACCCCACCGAGGATGAGATCAAAGAATACCTTGCGGGCAACCTCTGCCGCTGTTCCGGCTACGAGGGCCAGCTGCGGGGCATTCAGGCATTTCTCGCATGGAAACGATCGAAGGAGGCCGCCGAATGAAAAACGTCAACAAACCGTTCCGGAAAAAGGACGCGATGCAGCTCGTGACCGGTAAGCCAGTGTACATGGACGATCTCGCTCCTGCTGACTGCCTCATCGTCAAGCTGCTGCGCTCGCCCCACCCCAACGCCATCGTCAAGACCATCAACACCACGGTGGCCAAAAAGGTGCCCGGCATCGAGGCCATCTTTACTTGGGAGGATGTGGACCAGAACGCCCGCCGCTATACCCAGGCCGGCCAGACCTACCCGGAGGCCAGCCCCTACGACCGTCTGGTCATCGACCGGCACGTCCGCTTTGTGGGCGATGTCGTGGCCATCGTGGCCGGTGCGGATGACAAATGCGTCGAGAAGGCGATGAAGCTCATCAAGGTGGAGTATGAGGTGCTGGAGCCGGTGCTGGATTTCCACACCGCCAAGGACAACCCCATCCTCGTCCATCCGGAGGACAACTGGGAAAGCCTGTGCCCTGTGGGTGCGGACAACAAGCGCAATCTCTGCGCCCACGATGAATGCGGCAGCGGCGACATCGACGCCGTGCTGGCCGACTGCGACGTGGTCATCGACCATGTGTATCACACCAAGGCCTGCCAGCAGGCGATGATGGAGACCTTCCGCACCTGCTGCTATATGGACCTCTACGGCCGTCTGAACATCCTCAGCTCGACCCAGATCGTCTTCCACACCCGCCGCAACGTGGCCAACGCGCTCCACATCCCCAAATCCATGATCCGCGTCATCAAGCCCCGCATCGGCGGCGGCTTTGGTGCCAAACAGACGGCGGTCTCGGCCATCTATCCGGCCTTCGTCACCTGGAAGACCAAAAAGCCCAGTAAGCTCATCTTCACCCGCGAGGAGAGCCAGACCGCTTCCTCGCCCCGCCACGAGATGGAGATGCACGTCCGCCTCGGTGCCACCAAAGAGGGCCTCGTGCGCGGCATCGACCTGTACACCCTCTCGAACACAGGTGCTTACGGCGAGCACGGCCCCACGACGGTAGGCCTGTCGGGTCATAAATCCATCCCGCTGTACGGCAAGGCCGAGGCCTTCCGTTTCGTCAGCGATGTGGTGTACACCAACCACATGTCCGCCGGTGCCTACCGCGGCTACGGCGCAACGCAGGGCCTGTTTGCCGTGGAGTCTGCCGTCAACGAGCTGGCGGCAAAACTCCACATGGACCCGTTCAAGATCCGTGAGATGAACATCGTCCGGGAAGGCGATGTCATGCCCGCTTACTACGGCGCAGTGAACACCAGCTGTGCGCTGGACCGCTGCCTGAAAAAAGTCCACGACATGATCGACTGGGACAACAAGTATCCCGTCCGCGACATCGGCAACGGAAAGGTCCGCGCCGTCGGCATGGGCATGGCGATGCAGGGGTCCGGCATTTCGGGCATGGACGTCGGCAGCGCGACCCTCAAGGTCAACGATGACGGCTTCTATTCGCTGATCATCGGTGCAGCGGATATGGGCACCGGCTGCGACACCACTCTGGCGCAGATCGCCGCCGAAGTGCTGGACTGCGAGCTGGACGACATCATGGTCTTCGGTGCCGACACCGACGTCTCGCCCTACGACTCCGGCTCCTATGCGTCCAGCACCACCTACGTCACCGGCAAGGCCGTCGAAAAGTGTGCGCTGAAGCTGCGGGCACAGATCTGCAAGCTGGGCGCGGAGCTGCTCCACTGCGAGGAGAGCGAAGTGGTCTTTGACGGCAAGACCCTCTCTGTGGACGCAGACCCGACGAAAAAGGTCTCCCTGAGCGAGGTGGCATTCGCCTCCCAGTTCGGCCACATGGTGCCGCTGGAAGTCACCGAGACCCACACGTCGCCCCTGTCGCCTCCGCCGTACATGGTGGGTGCTGCCGAGATCGAGCTGGACAAAGAGACCGGCGAAGTCAAGGTCGTGGATTATGCCGCCTGCGTGGACTGCGGCACTCCCATCAACCCCAATCTGACCCGTGTGCAGGCCGAAGGCGGTCTGCTGCAGGGCATCGGCATGGCGCTGACCGAGAACATCACCTACGACAGCAGAGGCTGGCCGATGGAAAACTCGTTCATGCAGTATAAGATCCCCGCCCGTGTGGACATTGGCCGCATCCGGGTGGAATTTGAGAGCAGCTACGAGCCAAACGGCCCGTTTGGTGCCAAGTCCATCGGTGAGGTGGTCATCAACACGCCGCTGCCCGCCATTGCGGATGCAGTGTACAACGCCATCGGCACCCGCTTCTATGAGCTGCCCATCACCCCGGAACAGATCGCTATGGCCGTGGAGGAAACCCGCTGAATGCTGTCCGAAGCACAGTTCCCATTTCTGGCTGAAAAGGGCCATGTCGTCTCGCTGGTGGGCGGCGGCGGAAAAACGACGCTGCTCTATCAGCTGTCGGCCCACTGCGCCCGCAAGGGCTGGCGGGTGCTGGCCGCGACCACGACCCACATCCGGCAGCCGGACCACAACATGGCCCATACAGAAGCCGAATGCAGCGCCCTCTGGGCTGCGGGGGAGTATGCTGTCCTGGGCACACCGGACGGCTGCGGCAAGCTGACCGCCCCACTGCCGGACGTGCTGCACCGCTGGATGCCGCAGGCCGACGCCGTTTTTCTGGAGGCCGACGGCGCGAAACGGATGCCCTGCAAGGCTCCGGCGTCGCGGGAACCAGTGCTGCTGCCGGAATGCGACACCGTGCTGGCCGTGGCCGGGCTTTCAGCTCTGGGCCGCCCTTTGCGGGAGGTCTGCTTCCGGCTGGACGAAGCCTGCGCACTGCTGCATACCGCACCGGACGCCCCCCTGACGCCGGAGCTTCTGGCTGCACTGCTGGCCAGCGAAGCCGGTGGGCGGAAGCTGGTGGAAGAGCGGGCGTTTTATGCGGTGCTCAACCAGGCGGACGACCCCGCCCGGCGGGCGCTGGGCGAGACGACCCGGACCATCCTGTGGGAACGATATCATGTGCAAAGCGTTCTGACGCATTTTGCAAGAGGAGAACGAGCCGAATGAGCGAAGAAAAGATCGTGTTCTGTACAGGCGGCGGCTGCACCGCCAAACTCGGCGCAGGGGTGCTGAGCCGCATTCTGGAAAAGCTGCCGCGCGGCGAGCAGGACCCAAACCTGCTGGTCGGCTATGACAGCAAGGACGACGCGGCGGTCTACCGCATCACCGATGACCTTGCGCTGGTGCAGACGGTGGATTTTTTCCCGCCCATGGTCGATGATCCCTATACCTTTGGGCAGATCGCCGCAGCCAACGCCCTCAGCGATGTCTATGCGATGGGCGGCGAGGTGAAGACGGCCCTGAATCTGGTCTGCTTCCCGGAGAGCATGGACCTGAACGTCCTGGGCGAGATCCTGCGCGGCGGTGCCGAAAAGGTGGCCGAAGCGGGGGGCATCCTCGCGGGCGGGCACTCCATCGCGGACACCGGCGTCAAATACGGCCTCTCGGTGACGGGCCTTGTGGACCCGCACCGCCTGACCGCCAACGACACCGGCCGCCCTGGCGACCAGCTCATTCTGACCAAGGCGCTGGGCGTCGGGCTCATCTGCACGGCCAATCGTGTGGGCGAAGCTGCGCCGGAACAGATGGAAGCCGCCATCCGCTCCATGACGACGCTGAACAAAACGGCGGCAGAGATCGCGCGGAAGTATGCGGTCCACGCCGCAACGGATGTGACGGGCTTCAGCTTCCTCGGCCACCTGCACGAGATGATGGGCGGGCGGCTCTCCTGCGTCGTGGATGCCAGAGCTGTGCCGGTGCTGCCCGGCGCATGGGAGGCGGCGGACGCCTGCCTGTACACCGCTGCAGGGCAGCGCAACCGCAACCATACCGGCCCGTTCGTCCGGTTTGAGAACGTGCCTTTCCCGATGGAAGAGATCCTGTTCGACCCGCAGACGTCCGGCGGGCTGCTGCTGGCGGCGGCCCCGCAGAAGGCGGAGGCGCTGGCGCAGGAATTGTGTGCGGCGGGCCTGCCTGCCGCCATCGTGGGCGAGATCCGGGACGCACAGTCCACGGAGATCACAGTGAAGTATTGAGAGGATAGAACGATGATGTTGAACGTAGATGCACGCGGGGATGCCTGCCCGCTTCCCGTTGTCAAGGCAAAAAAGGCTATCGCTGCGCTGAACGGTGCAGGCGAGGTGGAGGTTTTGGTGGACAATGAGATCGCCGTCCAGAACCTGACCAAGATGGCGCAGCAGAAGGGCTATGGCTCCAGCGCGGAGAAGCTGGCCGAGCGGGAGTACCGCGTCCGGTTCACGGTGGGCGATGCCTCCGCTGCGGCCGAAGAGCCTGCCGTCTGCACACCCGATGCCCGCACCGATACCGTGGTGGCCATCACAGCGGATACGATGGGCGAGGGGGCCGAGGAGCTGGGCAAGACCCTGCTCAAGGCGTTCGTCTTCTCGCTGACCCAGCAGGAGAAGCTGCCCAGGACCATTTTGTTTTATAACGGCGGCGCGCACCTGACCTGCGAAGGTTCCCCGATGCTGGAAGACCTCAAGGTGCTGGAAGCTGAGGGCGTGGAGATCCTGACCTGCGGCACCTGCCTGAATTTCTACGGCCTGACCGAGAAACTGCGCATCGGCACCGTGACGAATATGTACGTCATTGCGGAAAAAATGCTGAACGCCGGGAACGTGGTCAAGCCGTGATCTACTTCGATCATGCCGCCACCACACTGCAAAAGCCGCCGGTGGTGGGGCAGGCGATGCTCGCGGCTTTGCAAACGGCGGGCAACCCCGGACGCGGGGCACATGAACCGACCCTTCACGCGGCCCGCATCGTTTACGACACGCGCACGGCGCTGGCAGAACTCTTCCACGCAGAGGACCCGGCCTGCATCGCCTTTGCGGCCAACGCCACCCAGGCGCTCAACACCGCCATCGGCGGGCTGCTTTCGCCCGGCGACCATGTCATTGCAACGGTCTGTGAGCACAACTCGGTGCTGCGGCCCCTCTACCGCCTGCGGGAACAGGGGGTACAGCTCAGCTTTGTGGGGGTGGATGACCGCGCCGTTCTGCGGTATGAGCAGTTCGAGCAGCTGGTCCGGCCCAACACCAGAGCGATCGTCGTCACCGGGGCATCGAATGTGACCGGCCATGCCACCAACCTGCCCTTTGTGGCGCAGGTGGCAAAAAAGCACGGCCTTCTGTTGATCGTGGACGCTGCCCAGACGGCGGGGAGTCTGCCCATCGATGTGCAGGCCCTCGGCATCGACGTGCTCTGCTTCACCGGGCACAAGGGGCTGATGGGCCCGCAGGGCACCGGCGGGCTGTATGTCCGGCCGGGGCTGCGGGTCGCGCCGCTCGTTGTGGGCGGCAGCGGGGTGCACAGCTTTGCCGAAGCCCACCCTGCGGAGATGCCCACGGCGCTGGAAGCCGGTACGCTGAATGTCCCCGGCCTTGCCGGGCTGGGGGCCGGGGTGCGCTGGCTGCTGGAACAGGGAGTCGAGGCGCTGCACGCCAGAGAAATGGCGCTGACCCGGTCGTTCTGGGAGGGCGTCCGGGAGATCCCCGGCGTCGTTCTGTATGGAACGCTGGCGGTCCCCCGTGCGCCGATCGTCTCGCTGAACCTTGCCGGGGAGGACTCCGCCCGTGTGGCGGATGCGCTCTGGGAGGAATACGGCATCTGTGTGCGGGCCGGTGCTCACTGTGCCCCGCAGATGCACCGGGCGCTGGGCACCGTGGAGCAGGGCGTGGTGCGGTTCAGCTTTTCGCACCAGAACACCGAAGCCGAGGTGCAGTGCGCCGTAAAGGCGGTCCGCGCGCTGGCATTGGAGGAATAAAATGCGAGCAAAACGACCGTATATCGTGCTTTCGTTCCGCGCCACGGTGGATGCCATGGCGTGGGAAAAGCGCTGCCTTGCCGAGCACATCCCCGGCCGGCTCATTCCGCTGCCGCGGGAGCTTTCCGCCGGGTGCGGTCTGGCGTGGCGGATGCTGCCGGAGGACTGGCAGTGCTGGCGGGAGCGCTTTGACCCTGCCGCCTACGATGCCGTTGCGCAGGTGGAACAATGATTTGAAAAAAGGAGACCCTTGCATGGAACCCCGAACTTTTTGTGATGCTTTGAACCGCGAAGCGGGCGATTACCTTTTGGCCACGGTGCTGGAGGGCGCGGCGCAGGGGGCGCAGCTGCTGTTGTGCGGCGGTGTGCCCGTCTGGCCGGAACATCCGGCGGCGTGTCTGGAAGAACAGCTGTCGGCGCTGCAGCAGGTGACTGCCAGCGGAGTGCAGACGTTTGGGGCGCTTCGCGTTTTTGCCGAGCGGTTCGGTGCGGCCCAGCGTCTGGTGGTCTGCGGCGGCGGTCATGTGGGAGCCTCTGTGGTGCGGCTGGCAAAGCTGCTGGGCCTGCCGGTCTGCGCCTTGGAGGACCGCCCGGAATTTGCCGAGCAGCTGCGGCAGGCCGGGGCCGACCCGGTGCTCTGCCTGCCCTTTGAAGAGGGGCTTGCAGCAGTTTCCGGTGGGGCAGAGTGCTATTTTGTGGTCGTTACCCGCGCCCACAGCTGCGATGTCCAGTGCCTGACGGCCATCCTGCAAAAGCCGACCGCCTATGTCGGCATGATGGGCAGCCGGGGCCGCGCAGCTCTGGTGTGCCGTCAGCTGACCGAAGCCGGGCTGGACCCGGCGCAGGTGGAGCAGCTCCATGCGCCCATCGGCCTTGCCATCGGGGCCAAAACAGCGGAGGAGATCGCCCTTTCCATCCTGGCACAGATCGTGCAGGTCAAGAGCACCCGCTCGCTGACCGAGGGCTTCCCGCCCGCCATTCTGGAAGCATTCCGGGCGCTGCAAACGCCTGCGGTGCTGGCGACCATCGTGTCCCGCCACGGCTCCACGCCGCGGGAAGTCGGCTCCAAAATGCTGATCCTGCCGGAGGACAGGGCCGTGGGCAGCGTGGGCGGCGGCATCATGGAATACCGCATCCAGCAGCTGGCCGGGAAGATGCTGGCCGGGGCGGCAGCGCCCGCCCAATTGGTCGATCTCACCACCGACGGCACAGGCGATGATGCAGCCATTGCGGCCTGCGGCGGCTCCATGCAGGTCTTTTTACAGCGGATCGAACCGGAGGAATGAACGATGAAACAGGAAAAACGGATCGTGGTGCGGGGCGGCGGAGACCTTGCCACCGGCACCATCCACCGGCTCTGGTCTGCCGGGCTGCGGGTGCTGGTGCTGGAAGCAGAGCACCCCGCCGCCATCCGCCGTCAGGTGTCCCTGTGCGAGGCGGTCTATGAGGGCGAGACTACCGTGGAGGGCCTGCGGGCCGTGCGGGTGGCTTCGCTGGCCGAGGCCGACGCCGTCTGGGCGCAGAACGCCGTCCCGGTTTTGGTGGACCCGAAGGGCCGCTGCCTGGCTGCGGCAAAGCCTGCCGTGCTGGTGGATGCCATCATTGCCAAGAAAAATCTCGGAACCACGCGGGATATGGCTCCGCTGACCATTGCCCTCGGTCCCGGCTTTGTGGCCGGGCAGGATGTGGACGTGGTGGTGGAGACCAAGCGCGGCCACAAGCTGGGGCGCATCATCCGGGCAGGCTCTGCGGCGCCGAACTCCGGTGTGCCGGGCGTCATCGGCGGCTATGGGGCCGAGCGGGTCATCCATTCGCCCGCCGCCGGTGTGTTCCGGAATCGCCGCGCCATTGCAGATTTTGTGGAGGCGGGCGAGACCATCGCCCTGCTCGAAACGCCGGAAGGGGAGACCATTCCCATCACGACGCAGATCTCTGGCATCCTGCGGGGTCTTCTGCGGGATGGCTACCCGGTGCCGAAGGGCTTCAAGGTGGCCGATGTGGACCCCCGCCGCGAGGAGCTGGAAAACTGCTTCCTCATCTCCGACAAGGCCCGCTGCATCGCGGGCAGTGTGCTGGAGCTGGTGGCTGCTGAACTTTGGAAATAACGAAAAAACGAGCAAAAGAAAAAACCGCCGCCTTCCGGTCTTCCCGGAACGGCGGCGATTTTTGCTTGCAGGGGTCAGTTCGTCTCTTCGGTGAGCTTGGTGATGAGCATCTGGTAGATCTCGTTGCCCTTGAGGATGAACTGTTTTTTCACGAGGTCGGCGCTGAGCCGGTCGGGGGTGCCGATGTTCAGGCAGAACAGCTCCTGGTCCAGCGCTTTGATGGTGCAGCGGATGGAGCAGTGACCATCCGGCTTTTCGGTGATGCGGGCAGCATACTGTGCCTCCTTGCGGGCCCAGGTCTGGCTGCGCAGCACGGCGGCTACGGCGCGTTCCCGCACACTGCGGGGCAGGTCATAGGCCAGCTCCTGTGCGACCTTGCGCCCTTTCTCGGTGATGGTGTAGCGCCCATCGGCCAGCGTGACCAGCTTTTGCTGGGTGATGTCATCCAGGCAGGAGCCGATCTCAAAATAATTGACCAGCGCTTCCTCCATCAGGGCGTTTTCGATCTCCGTGCGGGTGATCGGCCCGGCATTCTTCACGAGATAACACAGCAGCAACCGGATCTCGGTGCTGTCGGTCAGCCCGCCGGGGCGGACACCGGCGGTAAAAGCGTCGTTAGCGGCCATCGTTCTGCACATCCCCCTCAAGTTTCAGATTGCGGAAAATCATCTTCTCTTTATAGTATAAAGGGTTTTACGCCGGATTGCAAGCCGCAACCGAAAAATCGGTCTCGATCCGCTTGGGGCTGTCGGGCGTGGAGTAGAGCCAGTGGTCCAGGTGGCCTTCGGTGATGAAATAATGCAGCTCGAACCGGTGGCTCTGGCCGAGGCTGTGGTTCACGATGACGAGCTTGATCTTCATTTTTTCCGGCAGGATGTTCTTGATGTAAACGCTCACAGCCTGACCGGGGTGAAGATCCTGGCAGCTCTCGGCCAGCCCGGCCAGATTCGGCGCGATCTCGATGAAGGTTCCGTATTCCTCCACGCTGCGCACGATGCCCACCACGGTTTCGCCCACGGTAAAACCGGCGGCGTTCTCGGCCCAGGTGCCCAGCAGCTCCCGGATGGTCAGGACGAACCGCCCCTGCACATCCCGGCTCTTGATGGCGCACAGGATCTGCTGCCCCACGCTGACCCGGTCGGCGGGGGAGGAGATGCGGCTGACCGACATGCAGTCGATGGGGAGCAGGGCACTGATGCCGCAGCCTACGTCGCAGAATGCCCCGAACGGCTCGATGTGGGTCACGGTGCAGGGCAGGATGTCGCCGGGGCGGAGGGCGTCGAGGTAATCTGCCTTGCACATCCGCTGCGCTTCAGCGCGGGAGAGCCGGTAGCAGGGCTGGCCGGCCTCATCGGTGTCCAGCTCTTCGATGACGAAACAGGTGGGCCGCCCCACCCGCGTGAGCACGGCAATGTCCCGCACACTGCCCGTTTCGGCTCCGTCGGCACACTGCTCAAAGGGCATCACGGCCCGCACCCCGCCCAGTTCGAACCGCAGCTGGCGGGCCGTGTCGAATGCCAGCGCAGTGCTCTGCAAAATTTCATGGCTGGCCATGGCCGTCCGCAGCTCTGCAGCCGAAAGCCGGTCTGCACTGCGGTAATTTCCTTCGGTACGATAAGTCTGCATCATTCTTCATTCCTCTTTCTGTGCTGTTTTTGCCTTGCGCACCCGCCGTTTTGCCCGGCGGCAGTAAAACCATATGCGCTGACAATTGCATTTTATACGAGTTTGGATTATACTATATCTGTATGCGGCGGCCGATGCAGATCGGTGCGGGCCGCGATACGGGCCTGTGCCGGAGGGCACAGGCAGGAGGGAGAGCTGTTCATGGATATCGCAGTTGGAGATACCATCCTCACCCGCAAAAAGCACCCCTGCGGAGCGTCCAGCTTCGAGGTGCTGCGGGTGGGCATGGATTTCAAGATCCGCTGCACGGGCTGCGGCCGCGAGGTCATGCTGCCCCGCGCAAAGATCGAAAAAAACATCAAAAAGGTCCAGAAGCCCGGTGCCGCCGAGTGACGAACCGTTACATCCCATGAGAATGATAAGGAGAACTGCACAAGTATGTCAAAACTGTTTTCTCAGATGGATGCGGTGTGCCACCGGTTTGAGGAGCTTTCGGTCCGCCTGAACCAGCCCGAAACAGCGGCGGACCCGGCACTGTTTCGCCGCCTGATGCAGGAATACCATGAGGCCGAGCCAGTGGTGCAGGCCTATCAGGCCCTGACAACGGCGCAGGATCATCTCGCTCAGGCAAAAGCCCTGCTCGAAGGGGAGACCCTCGACCCGGACTTTAAGGAAATGGTACAACAGGAGATCAGCGAAAAAAGTCAGGATGTGGAAGAACTGGAAAATTCTCTCAAAATTCTGCTCCTGCCCAAGGATGTGAACGATGGCAAAAGCGTCATCGTGGAGATCCGCGGCGGGGCAGGCGGCGAGGAAGCTGCCCTGTTTGCCCACAGCCTGATGCGGATGTACACGATGTATGTGCAGAGCCGTGGGTGGGAGCTGGAAGTGCTCAACCTCAACGAGACGGAGCTTGGCGGCGTGAAGGAAGCTATCTTCGCGGTGAACGGCGCAGGGGCATACAATCGCCTCAAGTACGAGAGCGGCGTCCACCGGGTGCAGCGGGTGCCGGAAACGGAGACGCAGGGCCGCATCCATACCTCTACGGCTACGGTGGCCGTGATGCCGCAGGCGGAAGAGGTGGACTTTGCGCTGGACCCGAAAGAACTCCGCATCGACACCTTCCGCTCCTCCGGCGCGGGCGGTCAGCACATCAACAAGACGTCCAGCGCCATCCGGGTGACGCACCTGCCCACCGGCATGGTGGTCGAATGCCAGAACGAGCGCAGCCAGTTCCAGAATAAGGATAAGGCGCTGGAGATCCTCCGCAGCCGCCTGTTGGCCCAGAAGCAGAAGGAACAGCAGGATGCCATCAATGCCGATCGTCAGGGCCAGGTGGGCACCGGAGACCGCAGCGAGAAGATCCGCACCTACAACTTCCCGCAGGACCGCTGCACCGACCACCGCATCGGCCTGACAGTACACAATCTGGATAAGATTTTAGACGGCAATCTGGACGAGATCATTGATGCGCTGGCGACCCATGAGCAGGCCGAAAAGCTCCGCCAGCTCAACACACAAAGCGACAAATAATGCACCTGAAATGGTGTAAAGAATATATACTTTACAGATAGAAAGAACGATGATTCGCATGGAAATGAAAACTGAGATACTACCCGCCAAGGGCGAGGGCATCGCGAAAGCGGCTGCGCTGCTGCGGCGCGGCGAGTTGGTGGCCCTGCCCACGGAGACGGTCTACGGCATCGCAGCCGATGCCCGCAATGGGGAAGCTGTGGCAAAGATCTTTGTGGCCAAGGGCCGCCCGCAGGATAACCCCCTGATCGTCCACATCACCGGCCCGGAGATGCTGCCCGGCCTCGTCAGCGAGGTGCCGGAGCGGGCACAGCTGCTCATGGCGGCGTTCTGCCCAGGCCCGCTGACCATCATCATGCCGCGCGGCCCGGAGGTGGCGGCGGAGTGTTGCGCCGGTCTGGACACCGTCGGCATCCGGATGCCCAGCCACCCGGTGGCTCGTGCGGTCATCGAGGCCAGCGGCTGTGCCTTTGCGGCCCCTTCGGCCAACCTGTCCGGCAAACCCAGTCCCACCAACGCACAGGACGTCTTCACCGATATGAACGGCCGTCTGCCTTTGATCCTGGACGGCGGCGAGTGCGACTGGGGCGTGGAGTCTACGGTCGTGTCGGTCGTGGGCGATAAGCCCACCCTTTTCCGCCCCGGCCACATTACATTGGAAGACCTGGAACGCGCCCTCGGCGAAGAGGTCGAAGTCTCCAAGGCCATCCTCGAAAAGCTCCCGGAGGGCGCGGTCGTCCGCAGCCCCGGCATGAAGTATAAGCACTACGCCCCCAAGGCGGATGTCACCCTGTTGGACGGCACCTTCGAGCAGTTCAAGGCTTACGTGGAGGCCCACATGGACCAGAATCCCAGCTGCCTCTGCTTCACGGGCGAGGCCAAAAAACTCGGTGTGCCCTGTGTGGAGTATGGCCGCGAGGGCGATGGTGCCGACCAGGCAAAGCACATCTTCCGCAGCCTCCGCGCACTGGATGAGCAGGGCGACGGCGTCGTCTATGCCCGCTGCCCGCAGAAAGACGGCCTGTCCATGGCGGTGTACAACCGCCTCATCCGGGCGGCGGCTTTCCGGGTGATCACGCTATGATCACGCTTGGCATCACGGGCCGCAGCGGCTGCGGAAAATCCACCGTGACCGCGGTGTTTTCGGCCCGTGGGGTCCCGCTGGCCGACGCAGACCAGATCTCGCGGGAAATGCTGCTGCCGTCTTCGCCGCTGCTGCCGGTGCTGGCCCGGCGGTTCGGGGCAGACATCCTCCGGGCGGACGGCTCACTGGACCGCCGCCTGCTGGCAGACCGTGCCTTTGCGGCACCGGAGGGCAAAGCAGCGCTGGACGCCATCACCCACCCGGAGATCGTCCGCCGCATCCGGCAGGCAAAACACGCCGCCGAAGAGGCAGGGGCTTCGCTCTTTGTGCTGGATGGTGCGGTCATCGTCGGGACAGAGGCCGAAGCCGAGTGCGACCGTCTGGCTGTGGTGACGGCTCCATTTGAAACGAGCGTGGCCCGCATCGCAAAGCGGGACAGCATCGCGCCCGAAATGGCAGCGCGCCGCCTGAACGCTCAGACGCCCGAAGAAGTCCTGCTGGCCCGCGCCGATTACGTTCTGCGCAACGACGCAGACCTTGCTGCACTGGAAGCAGCTGCGAACGCGCTTTGCGAGCAGCTGCTGGCGGAAGGCGGCACGAAAGGTGGTGCGCGACCCTCGATTTGAATGCGAAGAGATTTTTGAACGGCTTCGTTCTGGTGTTTCTGGTGACGCTGGGCATTCTCTGCCTGCCGCCGGTGCGGACGCGGGTGGAAAAAACGCTCTATCCCTGCAAGTATTCCGCCCTTGTGGAGCAGTATGCCGCCGAGTACGACCTCGACCCGCTGCTGGTCTACTCCTTCGTCCGTACGGAGAGCGGCTTTGACCCGGATGCTACATCCAGCGTCGAGGCCCGCGGCCTGATGCAGATGACCGAGGAGACCTTCCTCTGGCTGCGCAGCAAGATCGCGGACGGGGAAAACGTCACCTTCGGGGATCTGTATGACCCCGCCGTCAGCCTGCGGTTCGGCTGCTACTACCTCCATCTCTGCATGGAGCGCTACGGCGGCGATGTCGCCACAGCGGCTGCGGCTTACCACAGCGGCTGGGGCACGGTGGATGCGCTGCTGCAAAAGGAAGAACACTCCGCCGACGGCATCACGCTGCAGGGGTTTCCCTACAACCAGATGCACCACTATGTGGAAAAGATAACCGCCTGCTATGCAGTGTATCAGAACCTGTATGGCACTTGATCCGCTTGAACCGGGTCTCCCGGTTTGAAATATTTAGGAATATGGAAACAGAAAGGCAGGAGAAATTCTATGGCAGAAAAAACTCCGACCCAGCAGCTGGCCGAAAAGCTGCTCTATAAGCCTGCTTACGTCGCCGACAAGGATGCAGACGTCAAGCAGAAGGCACACGCTTTTGCCGAGGGCTACAAGAAGTTCCTCGACAACGGCAAGACCGAGCGCGAAGTCGCCGCCGAGAGCGAGCAGATGCTCAAGGATGCCGGCTACGTGGAGTTCGACCCCAAAAAGACCTACCAGCCCGGCGATAAGGTCTACTTCGTCCAGTTCAAGAAGGCCGTCGTGGCTTCCACCATCGGCACCCGCAGCTTTGAGGACGGCTTCCGTCTGGTCATCGCGCATACCGACAGCCCCCGTCTGGACCTGCGCCCGACCCCGCTGTATGAGTCCGACCACCTGAGCTACTTCAAGACCCATTACTACGGCGGCATCCGCAAGTATCAGTGGGGCACCATGCCGCTGTCCATCCACGGCGTCTTCACCCGCGACGACGGCACCACCGTCACCGTCCGCGTCGGCGAGGACGAGGGCGACCCCGTCTTCTGCATCACCGACCTGCTGCCCCATCTGAGCGCCGAGCAGAACACCCGCACCCTGAAGGACGGCATCAAGGCTGAGGAGCTGAACATCCTCATCGGTTCCGATGCTGTGGAGGATGAGGACGTCAAGGAAGCCGTCAAGCTGAACACCATGATCCTCCTCCACGAGAAGTACGGCATCACCGAGAAGGAGTTCATGCGGGCCGAGATTGAGATCACCCCGGCTTACAAGTGCCGTGACGTCGGTTTTGACCGCTCCATGGTGGGCGGCTACGGCCACGATGACCGTGTGGACGCTTACCCCGCACTGATGGCTGAGATCGAGACCAAGGCTCCGGCCTACACCACCGTCTGTGTCCTCACCGATAAGGAAGAGATCGGTTCCGACGGTGTGACCGGTATGCAGAGCATGTATGCCTTCCACTTCATGCAGGAGCTGTGCCGCACTGCCGGTCAGGACGACATCCTGGCCTTCCGCAACAGCGTCTGCCTGTCCGCAGACGTCACCGCCGCCTACGACCCGTCCTGGGCCAGCGCCTTCGAGCCGATGAACGGCACCTATGCAGGCCGTGGCGTGGCGATCTTCAAGTACACCGGCGGCGGCAGCAAGGGCTCCGCAAGCGATGCCTGCGCAGAGCTGGTCAGCGATGTCACCCGGATGCTCGACAAGGGCAACGTGGCATGGCAGATCGGTGAGCTGGGCCGTCTGGACCTGGGCGGCGGCGGCACCATTGCCAAGTATGTGGCCAACCGCGGCATCCCTGTGCTGGACATCGGTGTGCCCGTGCTGTCCATGCACTCTCCCTTCGAGGTCATCCACAAGAGTGACCTGTACATGGCATATCGCGCCTTCAGCCTCTTCAACAACGCACAGTAAGCGCCATTGAAAAACCAGTGCCCCGGCAGGTTTTGTGCCCGCCGGGGCATTTTTGCGCTATTTTTGGGAAAATACTTGACCTTCCACCGACTTTATGGTGTAGTGTAAGGGCGGAGGTGAAGCAAATGAACATCAAACAGGCTTCGGAACAGAGCGGGGTCTCCAGCCCCAACATCCGCTTTTACGAAAAAGAAGGGCTGCTGACGCCTGCCCGCAACCGGAGCAATGCCTACCGGGATTACACCGCCGAAGACGTCCGGACCCTGAAGCTGATCCGGATGCTTCGGATGCTGGACCTGCCGCTGCCCACCATTCAAAGCGTTCTCCGTGGGGAACAGCCGCTGGCCGAAGCAATCCAGGCGCAGCAGGCAGTGCTGGAACAACAGGCCGCCCGGCTGGCGGGTGCGATCCGCTTTTGTGCAGAGCTGACCCGGCAGGCACCCCGGATGGAGCAGCTGGATGTGGACGACTGCCTGAAACGGATGCAGGACCCGCAGGAGCCGGACGGATTCTTCACCGGCTGGCTCAAGGACTACCGCACGGTGGTAGAAAACGAACAGAAAAAGCATTTTTACATCGTATCGGAGCAGTCCATCAACACCCCGGAGGACTTTGCGGAAGCGCTGCAGCGCTATGCCGAAGCGCAGGGAAGCCCTCTGTGCATCACAAAAGGCGGGATGTATCCAGAGTTTGAGTGGAACGGCATCCGATACAAAGCGTGGCGGGGGCAGGGCCGCTATTGCGATTCCATCTGCTGCGAAGCGGTCTTCCCGGAATCGCTTCAAACGGGGCTGCCGCCCAGACGGGAGCGTCTGCTTCGGTGGCTTTGGCGGCTGCTCCCTGCGGCGGTGGCCGCTATGGTGTTGGCAGCACTTGCTCTACGCGGCAGAATGTGAACCCCTGATCCCGATACCACTGGATGATGTCCGGCAGGGCTTCGGCGGTGGTGTGGGTGGTGGCGGAATCGTGCATCAGAACGATGCACTGGGTCTGTTCACCGGTCTCCCGCACCACATTGCGGTAGATGGTGGATGCGCTGGGTTTGCCGCCCACAGCATCCTCGGCGCAGACGTTCCAGTCCACAGAGGTGAAGCCTTTTTCAGAGGCCTGCGCTTTCAGTTCGCTCATGATGCCTTTGCCGCCGTAGCGCCGGCTGACGGTGTTGGTGCTCCCGCCCGGAAAGCGCAGATAGCGGATGCCCTCCGTGTGGACATAGGGCGCGATGCGCTCCTTCAGCAGGGCAAGGTCCTGCCAGTAGGCGTCCGGGCTCCGGTAGATGTCGCTGTACTCGTGCGAGGCAGAGTGGAATGCGATCTGGTGCCCGGCGGCTTGTGCCTCAGCGAGAAGCGGCAGATACTTCTCGTTGTACCCGGTCGCCACCACAAAAAAGGTGGCCCGGACTCCGGCGGCGTTCAGCGCGGCCAGAACGTCCGGCGTTGTCTTGCTGGGGCCGTCGTCGAAGGTCAGGCAGACCCATTTGTCTGGCGGAGCGGGCGGCGTTTCCGGCACCGACCCGGCCGGCACTTCGCTTGCGGCGGGGGAGACGAAACCTTCGTCCGGGAGGGGCGTCAGGTCATTTTCCCGGCACCCGATGACCGGCGCAGAAGCATAGAAACTCCCAAGCCCAAAACCTAAGCCCAGCCCCAGAAATAGAAGGATCGCGCCCTGTAATAAAAACTTTTTCTGCACCTTCACACCAAAAACCTCCTCATGCTGTGAATTTATGAAAAAGCGTCTCCGTACAAGATATGAGAGCCGAAAAATTCTATGAAAAACGCTTGACTTTCCCAGGAGATTGTGGTATTATACTTGAGCAGTCCGCACCACGGTTTCAGACCTCAGGAATCGGAGATTGCACCAAAACAGTATGCGAAGGTGGCGGAACTGGCAGACGCGCACGTTTGAGGTGCGTGTGGTTTATCCTTGGGGGTTCGAGTCCCCTCCTTCGCACCAGATGAGAAACCCGCATGAATGCTTGAAAAGCAAGCGCTCATGCGGGTTTTTGCTTGTTTTGGAATGTGCAGATACAAACGAATGCCAGCGGTTTTAACGGCTTCTGACGCTCCCGAAGTCGTCAAAAAGTCGTCAAAAAGTGGTAAAAAAACAAGAACAGAGGCAAACGTAAAAAGGCTCTACCAAACGGGAAACCGTTCGATGGAGCCTTTTCTTATGCGGAAGAAGGGACTTGAACCCTCACTCCGATGGAACTGGTGCCTAAAACCAGCGCGTCTGCCGTTCCGCCACTTCCGCACGGAGCTTACTAAGTGTATCAAGTTTGCACCCAAAAGTCAATTCCTGCGGCACAATTTTATAATCACATCCCGCGCGGCGCATACTAGCAAAAAGATTTCGGGGAGATGGCGAACGTGAAACAGCAGGACCGAGCGCACCGAAAGGGCTGGAAGTGGGCAAAGCAGGCGGCAGCATGGCTGGCGCTGCTGCCGGTCGCTGCGCTGGGGTGGCTGTACAGCCGCCTGCCGGACCGCGTCTATCTGACACCGGGCGAGGTTCTGGCGCTGCCCCGCTTTTCTTATGTGGAGCCGCTGGGGGCGCACGGAAGCCAGAATGTCGCCAGCACCCGCGCGGTGGGAAGCTACCAGACCACCCTCTCGCTGGGCGGCTGGCTGCCGATCAAGACCATCCGGACCATCGTCACAGAACGGATGCAGGTGACAGTCTGCGGGACGCCGTTCGGGGTGAAGATGTTCTCAGAGGGGGCGCTGGTGGTCGGCTTTTCGGATGTGGAACGCCCCAGCGGCGGCACGGCCAATCCGGCAAAGGAAGCCGGGCTGCGCCTGGGCGACCGGGTCATCCGCATCGGCACGACCGTGACGGAGGACAACGACGCCGTCAAAGCGGCGCTGGAAGCAGCGCAGGGGCAGGCGGTGGAGGTCGTGTATATACGGAACGGAGAGCAGCTCCGCACGACGCTTGTGCCGGTCTGGGATGCGGCGGCGGAGCAGTGGCGGGCCGGGATGTGGGTGCGCGACTCCTCGGCCGGTGTCGGGACGCTGACCTTCGCAGACGATGCACGGGGCATTTTTGCGGGGCTTGGCCACCCCATCAGCGACAGCGACACCGGCGAGAGCATTGCACTGCGCACAGGGGAGATCGTCCCCTGCAAGATCACCGGCTGCAGCAAAGGAACAGCAGGAAGCCCCGGCGAACTGAAAGGGCACTTTCTGGGCAGCCGGGCCATCGGGAGCATCCGCATCAATGGGGAGAACGGCGTATACGGCACCACCCGCACACAGTTCGCCGGGCAGCGCATGGAGGTCGCCTTTGCGCAGGAGGTCACAACGGGCAGCGCGGAGATCTGGTCTACGGTGTCCGGTGAGACGCCGCGCCCTTATCAGGTCCGGATCGAACGGATCAGCGACGCAGACCCCAAACGGAACATGGTCCTGCGGGTGACAGACCCGGCACTTCTGGCGCAGACGGGCGGCATCGTGCAGGGAATGAGCGGGAGCCCCATCGTGCAGAACGGGCGGCTGGTGGGAGCAGTGACCCATGTTCTGGTCAACGACCCGACACGCGGCTACGGAATTTTTGCCCAGACCATGTTGGAACAGGCCGAAATCGCGGCGCAGAGGGCGCAGGATACAGAATCGTCAAAATGAATAAGCATCATTCGACAATGGATGCCATAATATGGCAAAAATAACCGTTGAAATCAATGGAAAAATATGGTAAAATCAAAAGCGTTAAGGGAACTGCACACTTTGGAGGAATGAACGATGGATAAAATTCGGTTTTTGATGTCGGATACCAGCGCAGAGATCACGGAAGCCTGCCGCGAAGCGCTGGAACAAAAAGGCGTGGAAGTTACGGTCGTCGAAAAGGACGGACAGAAGGTGCTTCAGAAAATGCTCTCGGTGCGGCCGCAGGTGGTGCTGCTGGACGCTTTTATGCCGGGGCTGGATGCACTGGCCGTCAAGCAGAAGTACAACGCCGCAGGCGAGCGGCACACCTCGTTTTTTGTGACGGGTGCGTTCCAGAGCGAGGAAATGGTCCAGGAATTGCTGGATGAGGGATTTGCGTACTATTTCGTCAAACCGTTTGACGAAAATGTCCTCGCCAGCCGGGTCGTGAAGGTGGCAATGGGCAAGGAAAAGCATCACCTGCCCACCAGCGTGGACAGCGATGAGCTGACCGTGACGGAGATCCTGCACCAGATCGGCGTCCCCGCCCACATCAAGGGCTATCAGTTCCTGCGGGATGCCATCCTGCTCACCATGAACGAGCCGGAGTACATCAACGCCGTCACCAAGCGCCTCTACCCGGAAATTGCCAAAAAGAACGGCACCACTGCCAGCCGCGTGGAGCGCGCCATCCGCCACGCCATTGAGGTGGCATGGGACAGGGGAGACGTGGACACCCTCAACAGCTACTTCGGCTACACCATCCACAATCTGCGGGGCAAACCTACAAACAGCGAGTTTATTGCGATGATCGCTGACAAGATGCGGCTGGATAAGCGGCAGCGGGTGGGGTAACGATTGAAAAAAAGTTACTTTTATTTTGACGTGCAGTTTTGATTGAGCGGATACCTTAACAGCTGCATTTCGCTGCCCGGAAGGCCTTGCGGTTCAAAGGCGGCGGATGAGGAGAAAAATGTGCAGACCTTCTGGTTTCGTCGGGCATCAAGCCCCGCGCGGCCGGAAGGTCTTTTTGCGGGAAAAAGACGAATTTAGCACTTTCTTTTGAAAAGAAGAGAGTTTCACAGCATTTTTTTCATAAAATTGCTCCTGAAAATGGAAAATACGATATTGAACTGCTGCGGAATTCATGATAAAATAAGATGAATCATGATAGAAACATTCCATAAAGCATATTCGAAGATATGAAGATGTTTTGAAATGGTCGGCCAGAGAAGGGTCGATGAGAAAGGAATCGGAGCTTCAATGCCATTGGAAACGATCACAGACATGCACACCCACGTCCTCCCCGAAATGGATGACGGAAGCAAAAGTGTGGATATGTCGGTTGCAATGCTGCGCAAGATGGCCGAAATGGGCATCACAACAGTCTGCGCAACTTCACATTATTATGCGGATCAGAACGACACGGCCACGTACTGTGCCCGGCGTAGCAAAGCGCTGGAAGCACTGCACGATATCTTGGAAAGCGACAGCAGCCTGCCACGCGTCCTGCCCGCCGCCGAGGTGGCGTATTTCCGGCACATGGAAGAACACCATCTGGAGCGGCTGTGTATCGAGGGTACCCGCACACTGATGCTGGAGATGCCGTTCACCGATTGGACAGACCAGCAGGTGGAGACCGTCACGACGCTCTCGCTGGATCAGCATTATCAGGTGGTGTTGGTGCACCCGGAACGTTTCTGCTTCAGCAAAGGCAACCGCCAGAAGTTGGAACAGATGGTGGAACTGCCCATCGGTCTGCAGGTGAACGCCGGAAGTCTCATCTCCTGGAGCACCCGCAGGCTTGCGCTGGAACTGCTCCGTCTGACGGATACGCCGCTGCTGGGCAGCGACAGCCACAACCTGACGAGCCGTGCACCGAATCTGAAAGGGGGGCGGGATGTCATCCGGCGGAAGCTGGGCGAAGGTTTCCTGGCCCGGATGGACGAAAATGCTGCCCGTCTTACCGCACAGGGCTGAAGATGCTTTTCCGCAGTGGGCAGATCTGCCCACTGCGTCGAATAAGAACGAATCTATAACCGTTACAGAATTACAAATCAAAAGAGGAGAAAAATCAATCGTGATGGAACAGCAAACGATCAACAAGATGCCCGACCAGCAGCCGCAGATCGCCATCAATCAGAACGATCACGAAGAAGAGATCGATCTGGTGGAACTGGCATACATGCTTTGGAGCCACATTCTGCAGATCCTTGCCTGCCTGCTTGCAGGTGCCATTCTGGCATGGGGCGTGACTTATTTCTTCATGACCCCGATGTTCAAGGCTTCTGCCAGCATGTATGTGGTGTCCGCGTCGAACAACTCGCTCGTCAACCTGACCGATCTGCAGATCGGTTCTCAGCTGACGGCCGATTATCAGGAACTCCTGCTCAGCCGCCCGCTTCTGGAAAACGTCATTGACAACCTGGACCTGGATATGACCACGAAGGAGCTGAAGGGAGAAATCAGCGTTACCAATACCAGCGGCACCCGGTTGATGACGGTCACCGTCACCGACGCAGACCCCCGGCAGGCAGCTGATATTGCCAACGAGCTGATTGATCAGGCATGCATTTACCTGCCGCAGGTTATGGAGACCGAGACTCCGAACAAGGTCGAAGACGCTATCGTCCCCACCAAGAAGTCCAGCCCCAGCTATTCGAAGAATACGCTGTTGGGCGCTCTGCTGGGCGCTGTGCTCTGCTGCGGTATTCTGGTGGTGAAGTTCCTACTGAACGACACCTTTGAGACCCCGGAGGACGTGACAAAATATCTCGGTGTTCAGCCTCTGGCAACTATCCCGGAAGCAAATTTGGATGGCAAGCATCCGAACAAAAAGAATGCGTTTGCGCGGTTCAAGAAGGGCTAAGGGGAGGATACCATGAATAAAATCGAGATCAATAAACTGCCCGAACTCTCCTGGGAAGTGAGCGAGGCAGTCAATCAGCTGCGTGTCAACTTGAGCTTCTGCGGCAGCGATGTCAAGACCATCATGGTCACCAGCAGTACCCCCAACGAGGGCAAAAGCTTTGTGACCATGCAGTTGTGGAAGAGCATTGCAGAGATGGGCACCCCGGTGCTGTTCATCGACTGTGACTTCCGCAAGTCTGTTCTGCGCACCCGCTATGGGTTCTCCTGCAGTGACCACATGAAGGGTGCTCCCCACTATTTGGCCGGTCAGGCTGAGCTGGAGGATGTTATCTACGAAACCAACATCAAAAATGGCTATATTATCCCGGTAGCAAAGACCGTTGTAAACCCGGCTATCCTGCTGGAGAGCCCCAAGTTTGCTCAGATGATCGCAGAGTGCCGCAAGCGCTTCGGTATCATTCTCATCGACACCCCGCCGCTGGGCAGTGTGGCCGATTCACTGAACATTGCCACTCACTGCGATGGCACGGTCTTGGTGACCATGTGCGGCCAGACTCCCCGCAAGCTGGTGGCAAACTCTGTGGAACAGCTCAAGCGTACCGGCACGCCGCTGCTCGGTGTGGTGCTGAATGCTGCAAAGACCAATGGCTCCAACCTTTACTATAAGAAATATTACGGTAAAACGGGATATTATTATG